>JACCDN010115402.1_pt1 | contig 66273 bp, 59 predicted proteins | sample 7441691 | NCBI WGS metagenome assembly JACCDN01 (sample SAMN15323439, study PRJNA562643) | freshwater metagenome | isolation source: river surface water | place: USA:Blue River Watershed | collected 2017-08-16
TTCCTGCTGTTATCCATCACAACACGAATGAGGAATGACCATGCGTATTTCTGCTAAGCAAGCCGTCCTGGCTGCAATCGTTGCCGGCCTGGGCGTGGGTGCTACCGTTGCGCACGCTGCCACCCCTGGTATTGACCCGAACGGCACTGTTGCCTATCTGGTCGACAAGGATTTTAACGTCGTCAAGAGCGGTGCTGGCCTGTGCTGGCGCAATGGCTACTGGACCCCGGCCAACGCCATCGCCGAGTGCGACGGTACGGTTTCGAAGGGTGCTCCGGCTGGCGCCAAGATCACTCTGGCTGCCGACACGCTGTTTGCCTTCAACAAGGCTGACCTGAAGCCGGAAGGCAAGCAAGCTCTGGACAACGTCGTCAACCAAGCCAAGTCGCTGAAGGTTGAAGTGATCGTTGCTGTTGGCTACACCGACCGTATCGGTTCGGACGCTTACAACCTGAAGCTGTCGCAGCGTCGTGCTGCTGCCGTCAAGACCTACCTGGTCTCGAAGGGTATCCCGGCTGACAAGATCTACACCGAAGGCAAGGGCAAGGCTAACCCCGTCACTGGCAACAAGTGTGACAAGATCGGTGGCCCGCAGAACGGCAGCAACAAGAAGCTGGTCGACTGCCTGCAGCCGGACCGTCGTGCAGTTCTGGAAATCATCGGCACCAAGTAATCGCCAGGTTTCTGAAGCACGAGAAAAAGCCACCTTCGGGTGGCTTTTTTCATGCCCACGCCTTTTATAACGCTTTTATAATTGAGGCATGACTTTTGCCGCACAAAGAAGCCTATGAACGCCACGCTCCAGCAAAGCACTAACGCCGATCCTTCCGAAGTCCGGAAGTTTTCTGATCTTGCCCACCGCTGGTGGGATCCGAACAGCGAATTCAAGCCGCTGCATGACATCAACCCGTTGCGACTGAACTGGATTGATCAGGCGATAGGCCTGCCCGGTAAGAAGGTCATTGATATTGGCTGCGGTGGCGGCATCCTCTCCGAATCGATGGCGGCCAAAGGGGCGCACGTCACCGGCATTGATCTTTCTGACAAAGCGCTAAGTGTTGCCAGACTGCATCTGCTGGAAAGCGGCCTGACCGTCGACTATCGCCACATGGCCGCTGAGACCATGGCCGCTGAGCACTCTGCTGCCTTTGATGCCGTAACCTGCCTGGAAATGCTGGAGCATGTGCCGGATCCCGCGCAAACGATTGCCGCCTGCGCGACCATGGTTAAACCCGGTGGCGATGTCTTTCTGTCGACCCTGAACCGTAACCCCAAGGCGTATCTCTTTGCCATCCTCGGAGCAGAATACATTCTAAACATGCTGCCCAAAGGCACGCATGACTATGCCAAGTTCATCAAACCAGCCGAATTGATTCGAATGGCGCGTGATGCCGGGCTGGATCTGGTGAGCATAACGGGAATGAGCTACAACCCCCTAACCAAGGTCTACAGCCTGGGCAGCGATACCAGCGTCAATTATCTGGTGCACCTGCGGCGCAGCGTCTAAGGGCTCTCCTAAATGGCACGCATTCAGGCCATCCTCTTTGATCTGGACGGCACCATCGCCGATACCGCCCCAGATCTGGCCTCTGCAGCCAACAGCCTGCGTCTGGCCGACGATGTGCCCCCCCTGCCCATTGATCTCCTGCGCCCTTTTGCATCTCAGGGTGCCCGGGGGCTCCTGAAGGAAGCCGTCGGCTTGAGCCCCGAAGACCCCGGCTTCGAACACGCCCGCCTACGCTTTCTGTCGTACTACGAGCAAAATTTGTGCGTGTACACTCGTCTATTTCCCGGCATTGAACCGCTGCTGGCCGGTATCGAGAAGCGTGGGACGCCCTGGGGCATCGTGACCAACAAGGTGGAGTACTTCGCCCAGCCGCTCATGCAAAAGCTCGGCCTCGCCAATCGTTGCGCCATCACGGTAGGAGGCGACACGACCCCCAACCCCAAACCGGCACCCGATCCGCTTCTATATGCCGCCCGGGCCATCAAGGTGGTCCCAGAAGCCTGTCTCTATGTCGGCGACGATCTGCGCGACGTGCAGGCCGCTCACGCCGCGGGTATGACCAGTGTAGCCGTCCGCTGGGGCTATCTGGGCGACGGACCACCCATCGAGCAGTGGAAGGCGCACCATCTCGTGCGCACCCCCAAAGATCTGCACGACCTGCTTGAAACCCTGTGCTAGACTCCCCATCTATGTGATGTAAAACTCATGGGGCCGACCTGGTTTCGACGGGGGTTACAAAGCAAGACAGGGCATGTCGAGGCTCAGCTACCTCGTAAATCCAACTGAAAACAACACAAACGCCAACGACGAGCGCTACGCTCTAGCTGCTTAATTGCAGCTGGCTCCCGAACTGACTTGCTCATGGGTCAGGTAGCGAAAGCTACAACGGGATCATTAACACGAGATAAGGTTTGACCATGTCACGGGGTCCGACTCGAAAATCAAGTGAATCGTCTGAAGCGAGCCTGTTCGGCCGGCGCGTCACGACTAAATTCAATTGACCGGACTACACATGTAGAACTGCTTGTCGCGGACTTTCGGACGCGGGTTCGATTCCCGCCGGCTCCACCATTTCACGGCCCGTTAAAGGCCGATAAAGCCCGGAACTCCTTATAAATACAAGGTTTCCGGGCTTTTTTACGCCCGTTAAGGCTCGTTAAAACTCGTTACAACCCGCTACAATTTATGGTAGATTTTGCCCGGAAATACCATAACCGGAAAACCGATACCATAGAAAACCGCTGAATCCCTTGCCGGGTGAGGCGGGCGCATAACGCCTGAGGTGTAACCGTGTCCCTAACTGATGCCAAAATACGAACAGCTAAATCGAAAGAAAAACCCTACAAGCTGACCGATGAGCGCGGGATGTATCTATACATAGCGCCGGGCGGTGGCAAGTTGTGGCGGTTTAATTACGCTTTTGACGGCAAACAAAAAACGCTAGCCCTTGGGCCATACCCTGAGATATCCCTAGCTGATGCACGGGAGCGCCGTGAGGAAGCCCGCAAACTGCTGGCTAACGGAGTGGACCCCGGCAATATCAAAAAGGCACAGAAAGCCGCCCGCCTTGAACGTGCCGCCAATAGTTTTGAGGTGCTGGCCCGTGAGTGGTACGAAAAACAGACCGGCACATGGTCCGATTCTCACGGTGTCCGCATCCTCAGACGCTTTGAGCGTGATGTGTTCCCGTTGATCGGTGGCTTGCCTGTAGCAGACATTACCGCGCCGGTGCTGCTTGATGCCATCCGCAAGATAGAGGCACGGGGAGCCGTAGAGACAGCGCACCGGGCAATGCAAAACTGTGGGCAAGTATTTCGCTATGCCATTGCCACCGGTAGAGCCGATAGAGACCCTACCCCGGACCTACGGGGGGCACTCACACCGGTACAGGCAACCCACTTTGCCGCTGTAACCGAACCCCTTGAAGCCGGTAAGCTGCTCAGGCTACTCGACACCTATACCGGTGGCTATGCGGTCCGCGCCGCCCTTAAGGTGGCCCCGCTGGTCTTTGTTCGGCCCGGTGAGTTGCGTAACGCCCGCTGGTCCGATGTTGACCTAGAGGCCGGAGAGTGGCGCTACATTGTCCCGAAAACCCGCACCCCGCATATCGTGCCCCTTTCCACTCAGGCGGTGGCTATCCTGACCGAACTAAAGCCACACACTGAGCACTCTGAGTACGTTTTCCCCGGCGGGCGGTCTCCACTCAAGGCCATGAGTGAAAACGCGGTATTAGCCGCCATGCGTGATCTGGGTATTACCGCCGACACCATGAGTGGGCACGGTTTCCGGGCAATGGCCCGCACCATGCTGGATGAAGTGCTAGGTTTTCCGCCGCATATCATTGAACAGCAATTAGCCCATGCCGTGCGTGACCCATTAGGCCGGGCCTATAACCGAACCGCCCACCTGCCAGAACGTAAAAAAATGATGCAAGCGTGGGCCGATTATCTCGACAAACTAAAAGCCGGAGCCGAGGTTATTCCCTTCCCAAAAACAGCCAGTTGACCACCCGTGAAACACACCGCACAGACCCACACCCTAGCACCCGGTCCCATGATTTTGAGTGGTGCAAGTGGTGCAAGTGGTGCAGCCTTATACGGCGCGGGTTTGCGGGGTGTTGGTGAGTGGTGCAACAGTGGTGCAGAGTGGTGCAAACCGGCAAAAGATAGCCCGTTAAAGCCCGCTAGACCCATGCCCCGATTTTCTAGCGAGCCTTAACGGAGAATAGCCCAGATGCGCCCGCCCGCCGAATTGCCCCATTTTTCTGTCGCAAAGGTAGCCCCACGGCTACCCCTACCGCGCCCGAATTTCTCACTTTCAACGGTGGGTAACTAGCCTGTTTTATGGTCCGTTGTGGATAACTTTTAGAGGTAGCAGATATGCACCGCCGCTTATTATTTGAGCAAAACGCACAAAACGCCGGAAGCCTTGCCCGGTGAGGTCTCTGGCCGAATTAGGCAAAAGTTATGCACCGCGCACATGACGCATAACGGGTGTTATGTAAAGTAGAATTACGTCTATATCGTAATATATAAATAAATTTGTACGCTTTAAGCGAACTATGTATAATCAGCATTGACCCTCTCGCGCACGCGAGAGACCAACAAAGGGGTAGTGATGACAGGGGATGAATTTAAGCAGGGCCTCAGGGCGATTGGCTGGAAGCAAGCCGATATGTGCCGAAAGCTGAGCCTCAATAAAAGCACCGTTTCAGCATGGGCCACGGAAGGCCCGCCTGCGTGGGCTGCTGAGTATCTACGCACCATTGTGCGCTTGCATGAGTTGCATGAGGAACTTGTTACAGCGCCGCCGCTGGAAAGGCTGGCCCGTACTGATGACGAATAAAGGGTGTCACGATCGGTGATTTTGATTGATGACACAAACAGCCCTCATCGGCCTAATGACCTAACCGAGCCTGACGGTATCGGGCAAAGCGGCAAGCCGGAGTGTTGCAGCACCCCGGCAAGCCTGACCACAACGAAAATGGAGGTTCGCATTATGGCTGTCATAGATTCTACAGAAACCCACGAAACAGAGCGGGCGGTGGCTGCACAGCTAAACCCGTTTATTGGCTACTCGTCGGGGCGAGATACCGTCATGGCGGTGCGCGAGGGAATTGAGTTTCTCAGCCTAGCCGCCCTCTCTACGGGTGAAAGGGGGAACGACCTAACTGCTGAGGGGTTACGTAGCACGCTCAAGGCAATGAGCGCGGCCCTACGCTTTGAGTTAGAGGCAGAGAGCAAGGGCGGTGCATTATGAGCCAGTGGCCCGGTGTAACCGTTGAAGATTGGGGTGATAAATATACAATCTATGAAGGCAAACAAGATGCATTGTTAAATACCGGCTTATTTAAGCAGGCATGGTTCCCCGGCCAGCCGGGTAACGGTAAAGGCTCGAGCACGTTTGTATTTACTGATGCGACCCGGTGCAATGGGCACATAAAAAAACCGGGAGACAATAAGCCCCGAGAATGTGGCTTTGGCCGGGTTCGCATTGTAAGCACAGGCGCACCAACGGACCCGCTTTATAGAGCGTGGATTCAATGCTCACCCACCGAAGCGAAACGCCGAAAGCTTGAGCAAACAATGTGCACGGGGTCCGATGAATGGCAACGGGCAAAAGAAGCGAGAACCGATAAGGGCGAGATATTGGCGCGGTGGCGAAATGCAATTAGCAACAGGATTACCGAGATTGAAAAGCTATGCGCGGGCGATGCGTACTTTTCCGAAATGCCCGATGCGCGAATTAAGGGTGATGACCTGGCCCGTGTGCGTGATGCTGTGGAAAACCTACGGCGGGCGTTTGCATTCACCACCCCGGAAATACCTGATGTGGTTATCCGATCTAACGTCTATTCGATTCGGGATGGCGCACACCGAGGGCTAAAAAAAACAGGTTAAGCGGCCCGATCTTTTGTATTGATACAAAACTACCGATCATCAATGCAATGGCAGGATAGGCCCCGCGCCGCCATTTGTCTTACATGGCCGGAGCCGCCCGCCGAAGTGTTAGAGTTGTGCAAGCCCCCGGCTAGTCCGGCCAGACGAAAAGCGGAGACCTTCACCGCCCGCCGGGGTGTCTTTTAATGAAGGCGCATTGAAGGGTGCGACCATGAGCAAAGCACTAGATTGGAAGAAAGCTTCTGACTACCCAGATGAAGCCGAATCAAAATTGATCAGCCCGGATCGTTGGGCGTGGGAGTTTTTGCGGAGAAACAAAAAATTTAAGGCAGAGCTTGAAAAAGCAAAGAAAAGTCAGCCCTCCTATTTGAAAGAAAACGCCGAAAGCCCTATTGGGTGGAGTAATACGCCTGTTGGTCTAGTTTTGTGCGAGTGGGGCGTAGAGCACCCGAATTTAACGGAATGGATAGATGCGCGGGCCGTTGATACCCCTGTTGCCTTTGTGAAGTACCCACAGTTTTTGCGGTTCGGTACTATTAATGGGGTTGATGTTGATATTGCCAGACATGAAAGCACAAAGCTTTGCCTTCAGTTTGATTTGTCCTCACCTATCGAACCACAGATTCAGCGTGCAAAAGCAACACTAATGAGCAATCAAAAGGCGAAAGAAAGCACGCTGACCAGACGAAGAAACAATGAACGGTTCGAGCGTTTCCCTTGTTATCTGCGGATACTGGATGCGATAGATGCAGGTGCCAAAAACAAAGAAATTGCAGACTGCCTATTTATGGCAGACGACACGTTAGCAATGGCAAAGAAAAAGGCCGAAGCGTTGCGCGATGGTGGGTATAAAACAATTGTAGAAAAGCCCAAAAAATAAAGGCGGCTTAACTTTCATGGATTGAGTGCAAGGCAACGAGCACAGTAACCCTCAAGCCGTGCCCGTGGTGGGCTTCGGCGCTTTATAGAGGGTTACACAATGGAAAGTATCAAAATACTGCGCCTTCCCGCCGCATTAGAGCGGTTGGCCATGGGCGAAACGTCTTACCGCACGGCTATGTCTGACGGCTTGATGCCTAAGCCGATTGCCTTAGGTGCGCGGGCGATTGGCATACCCGAACACGAACTGAATCAGGTTATCCGCGCCCGTATCGCTGGCCTGTCTGATGATGAAATTCGCAAGCTGGTAACGCGCATACACGATGCCCGAACACGCGCCGCCGCTGAGTTGATTGGGGGTGCGATATGAAACCCTCTGCATTTGATTTGTTGCGTAGCTATACGGATGACGCAAGCCTATTCGGGATGCTTGCCACGCTCCCAGACAGAGAACTGGTCTTTTGGCTTTTTGACTACGGCAGTCGTTTGGCCCGTTGGCGGTTTTGCTACGAACTGGGGAAAACACAGCACACCGAACTAGCCCGCCGTGCTGAGTATTGGGTAGGCCGATTAAACAATGGCGTGGCACCGGGTGAATTATTCCCTTGCTGCTCACCTGTTGCCCGGGGTGCGATATGAAAACGCTGCGCGATGAAATCCCAAAAAACCTAAGCCCTACCGAAATGGTGGAAGCCTTAGCCGCTTTCCCTGCGGCTGATTTGGCCGTGATTCTGGTAGAGACCACCCGTAATGTCGTAGTGCGATTGCAGCTAGACGGTTATCAAAAGCAATTGTTACCGCTTACCGCGATGAGCAACAAGCGACACCGGGACCGGATATATCGCCTTCGCCTGGTATGCGGGCTTTTGATGACGAACCCAGAAAGTCGGCGCTATGAGTAACAACGAATTTTTCCGGCGCGTCAACGATGCCGCCTTGTTGCGCTTTGAAGGCGTGATGAGTTGGCTAGGGCTGGATGGTGGCAAACACTCAGGCCCGGAGTACCTGCCTCTTAACCCCCGGCGCGGTGACCACACGCCGGGGAGTTTTTCAATCAACAAGGCAACAGGGGCGTGGGCCGATTTTGCAGACGATGCAAAAGGCGGTGATTTGGTTTCGCTGGTTGCTTACCTGCACGGGGTGAAACAGTTAGCCGCCGCTGATGCACTGGCCGATTATCTGGGTTTGCCTGCCAGACCCGGTAAAACAGACGCACACAATCGCGCCACAGCGAACGCGGGCGGCACGGGTGGTGCGATGGTATCGGGCACACCAAAAAAATCGCGCCACGGTGCCACGCAAAAGCCCAGTGAACCCGCCGCCGTGTGCGTTATGCCCGTGCCAGACGATGCCCCCTTGCCACCCAAAGCCCACAGCCGCCACGGGGCACCTAGCGCCCGCTATGCATACCGCGATGCCGCTGGCCGGGTGAACTTCTACCATGATCGGTATGAGCCGAATGGGGAACGTAAGCAATTCAGCCCGCTCACCCTGTGGCGTTTGCCTGATGGCTCGATGCGTTGGCAATTCAAAGCACCACCGGATCCGCGCCCGGTGTTTGGCCTTGATCTACTCGCTGCCAAACCAGAGCCTCAAGTGGTGATCGTGGAAGGCGAGAAAGCCAGAGCCGCCGCTGAGACGCTTTTGCCGGGTGCCGTGGTGATCTGCTGGCAAGGTGGCGCACAAGCCGTAGCAAAAGCCGATTGGCGGGCGCTGCAAAGCCGTGCCGTGATTCTGTGGCCTGATGCAGATGACCCCGGCAAAACGTGCATGGATAAGCTGGCCGTGATGTTGCAACACGCAGGCGCTGCCAGCGTACACCGGGTGCGCCTTGATCGGCTGGCACTCGATGCCACCACCAAAGACGGCAAGCCGGAATTGGTAACGGGTGCGCCGCTATCGAATGGTGATGATGCTGCCGATATGATGGCCCGTGGGTGGACCGCCGCCCACATGGCCCTAGTCTGGCCCGTTGCGGGCGCTTCAATGGATGGCGGGATTTTGTTTGATGCACTGGCCGAAGCAAAGCGCCCCACACCGGGGAACAGTGACCCCGGCCCGGATGGTGTACCGAAACGCTTTATTCTGAACAGCAACGGATTGCACACACTTAAAGACGGCGATCCCGTTTGGTTTGCACAGACCTTAGAAGTACTGGCCCGTTGTAGAGACCCACACGGCACTGGGTGGGGTAAGCTAATAGCGTTTCAAAACCCAGATGGGCAGGAAGTGCGTGAAGTCATACCCGATGCGCTGCTAGCCGGTGACGGCGCAGAGTTAGAAAAGTATTTCCGAGGGCATGGGTTTAATCTGGCACCGAATGGGCGGCAATTGCTTAGGCAATATCTAATTGAATCGGCACCCACCGCCCGCGCCCGTATTGTTAAAACTACGGGTTGGCATAGAGCCGGACAATCTGAACCCGTTTTTGTGTTGCCCTCTCATACATTCGGGCAATCGGATGAGTCGTGGTTATACGATGTGAGCGGAGACCCGCCGAAGCATTTTGCTGCCCGTGGCACGCTAGCTGAATGGCGAGAAAATGTAGCCGCCTTGTGCGTGGGTAACACCCGCCTAGCTTTTGCGGTATCCGCTGCCTTTGCCGCCCCGCTTCTCTACCTGACGAAAGATGAATCAGGCGGGTTTCATATCGCTGGAAATTCAAGCGATGGCAAAACATCGGCTTTAGTTGCTGCCTCTAGTGTTTCAGGCCCGCCGCGTGAATATCTGCAACGATGGCGCACCACAGACAACAGTCTAGAGGGATTGGCTGTCCGTTACTGTGATGTTGTATTGCTTATGGATGATCTGGGGCAGTCTGATGCAAGGACCACCGGCCAAAGCATTTATATGCTGAGCAACGAACAGGGCAAAGCCCGCATGACCGATCAGGCCGGGATGCGTCAAGCGCTTAAATGGCGTTTGCTTTTTTTCAGCACGGGCGAAGTGGGCTTAGCTGACCGTATGGGCGAGGCGGGGCAAAAGCCACGCGCCGGACAAGAGTTGCGTATGGCCGAAATCCCCGCCGATGCCGGGGCAGAAATGGGGGTATTTGAAAACATCCACGAGAGCGAAGCCGCCGAAGTATTCGCCCGCCGCATTGTGGAAGCGGCAAACAAGTACTACGGCACGGCACTGCTAGCATGGCTGGAAAAGATAAGCGCCGCCGCGCCTGAATCAATCATTGAACCGATAGAAGCCGCCGCTTCTAAATTCATTGAGACACAGCTAACGAAAGAGGCACACGGGCAGGCTAAACGTGTGGCACGCCGGTTTGCCCTTGTTGGCGCTGCGGGCGAATTGGCTACGATCTTTGGCATTACCGGATGGCCGCAAGGAGAGGCAATGAAAGCCGCCGCCCGTTGCTTTAAGGATTGGCTCAACGTCCGGGGAGGTGAAGCCGATCAGGAACAGCGGGCGATGCTGCAACAGGTCCGGGCCTTCCTAGAGCAACACGGTAACGCCCGCTTTGAGAGTTGCGACCGGGTAGGTGATGACCATGCACGCGGGGTGATGAACCGGGCAGGCTACAGGCAAGAAAGCGAAAGCGCCGAAGGCGGGGCCACCTTCTACATTCTGCCCTCAGTCTGGAAGGGTGAGGTATGTAAAGGCTATGACGCTACGAGCGTTGCCCGCCTGATGAGGCACAACGGTTGGCTGATAGGCACCGAGGGCGAACAGAGACGCACCCCGCGTGTGCAAGTGACGCTAAAGGATGGATCCCGCCCGTGGGTGATACACATAACCCCCGGCTTTATGGCCGCTGATATATGAGAAAGGTGATGAATCTGGATTGGTCGGCTATGCTGGCCCACCCAGACGAACAGAAAGAGACCACAACGAACGCGGGTGCAACGGGTAATGCGATGGTGTCGGGCACGCCAAACAAACCGCGCCACGGTGCCACACAAAAGCCCGGCGAACCGCCCGCCCCCCTTCCCGTTGCAGCCACAGAGCCTAAGCCTTACCCGCCGGATGATCGGCGGTGGTGTAGAGACTGCCAGAGATTAGCAGGCGGGGTCCGCTGCAAAGCACCCGCCGCTGGCCTGCTGGTAGGGTCTATGGTGTATGAACCCGTGCAGACTATGCCCCGCCGTTGTGTGGCGTACCTACCGGGCGAGAATGACCCGGACAAAACCCCCGGCGCTACCCGGTGGCCGTGGCTGAAAGAGACAAAGTAAGTGGCCGGTATCGGGTGTTTTGTTGCGCTGCGCCGTTACCTATGTGTTGACTATGTTTCCCCGTTAAGGCTCGCTAGAAAATCGGGGCATGGGTCTAGCGGGCTTTAACGGGCTATCTTCTGCCCGTTTGCACCACTCTGCACCACTGTTGCACCACTCACCAACACCCCGCAAACCCGCGCCGGATAAGGCTGCACCACTTGCACCACTTGCACCACTCAAAATCAGGGGATGGGGGGTATAGTGTGCGGGCGCGGTAAGGGTGGCTTTTCGTTTTCTTTTGCGATGCAGTAACCCCCTGAGGGGTGTTTACGGTGTTGCCTATGGCAACAGAGATAGACGCCCACCCTCCCGTTTACGGGTCCTCCCGAGCTTTCCAAGGTGAGGGTAATGCGAACCGCACTTAGCCGCTAGTCTGAGATTTTTTCTACATAGTCAACAGACAACAATGCAACAGCCTTAAACCCCCTACCCTTTGTGGTTGAATGGTATAAATCATGGTATTTTCATTTTGACGAAAACACAAAACAGCCACAGGCAACCCACACAGCTATCTTTTAGGTTGACGCCGGCCCACCAATCTTCAACGCCCAGCCCTAACCGGTTGGGCGTTTTCTTTTTCATTCAGGCGGCCAGTCTTCGTCGTAGGTGCTTCTCAAGCGCAACAACCAGGTTGATCGACAAACCAACCAGGATGCCGATCAACCAGGCATCGATGCCTAAAGGCGCGGTCTGGAACAGGAGGTTCATGGCGGGCAGGTAGATGACAAAGGCCTGCGCCAGAAGCAGTGCCGTAAAACCCCCCAGAATCCACGGATTGCTGAAGAATCCGACCGACCAGACCGACCCGTTCAGTGAGCGGCAGTTAAACAGGTAGAAGGCCTCACCCAGGGCAAACATATTCAGTGCCGCCGTACGAGCCGCCTCAATGCTGTGCCCCCGAGCGATCTCCCACTCAAAGTAGCTAAACGCGGCGACGGTCAGCATGAGCCCGACGATAACTGTTCGCAGGACGAGCGCCCGGGTCATGATGGGCTCATCCAAGGCCCTCGGCGGGCGATCCATGATGCCACGCTCCTTGCCCTCAAAAGCGATCGGTACTCCGATCAGCACCGCAGTCGACATATTGAGCCAGAGAATCTGCACCGGCAGGATCGGTAGGCTGAGCCCCAGCAGAATGGCCAACAGGATGATCAGACCCTCCCCGATATTCGTGGGGATCGACCAGGTGATGAATTTAACGAGATTGTCGTAAACACCGCGACCCTCTTCTACCGCAGCGGCGATGGTGGCGAAGTTGTCATCAGTGAGTACCATGGCCGCCGCCTCTTTCGAGACATCTGTACCAGTGACCCCCATGGCAATACCGATATTGGCCTGGCGCAGAGCCGGTGCATCATTAACGCCGTCACCCGTCATGGCCACGACATTGTCCAGCGACTGCAACGCCGTCACCAAACGCAACTTCTGTTCGGGGGCAACCCGGGCGAACACGGTCACCTCATCTGCTAGCCGCCGAAGGGCCTCGTCCGACAGGGCCTCGAGGTCACGCCCTTCGACCGCACGTATCGTGCCGTGCTGCGCGTCTTGCAAGCCAACCTGCTGGGCAATCGCTACGGCAGTCCCCCTATGGTCTCCGGTGATCATTTTGACGCGAATCCCCGCTCGCTGGCAGAGCGCGATGGCTGCCACAACCTCTGACCGGGGCGGATCGATCATGGCCTGCAGGCCAATCAGGGTGAGTCCAGAAGCCATGTCCTCATGGGTCAGGTCTTCCTTGCCGGCGCAATCGGCACGGGCAAAGGCCAGCACCCGCAAACCTTCGCCCGCAAACGCGCTGACCTGACGGAGGATGGTTGTCGTATCCAGCGGCTCTGGCGTCAGGTCTGCCCCCAGCTGGGAGGTACAACGCGGCAGCAAGGCCTCAATGGCCCCCTTGGCAAACATCACCGGTGTTCCACCGGTGATCGGCCGGTGCAGGGTTGCCATGATCTGGCGCGCCGATTCAAAGGGGATGGTATCCAGCCGCGGATAATCGTTGACAGTCGAGACCAGGCTCAGACCGCCTTTTTTAGCAGCGACCAGTAACGCTGCCTCGGTCGGATCCCCCTCGATAGACCACACGCCCTCAAGGCGGTAAAGGCGCGCCTCGTTACACAGAGCACCAGCCTGCAGGAGCAGATTGAGCGCGGGCGTTGCCGCAGCCGCCACCGGCTGATCCCCCAGCATGAGGGCGCCATCGGGGTCATAGCCCGAACCGGTTGCGCGGTATACCAGGCCCCCCACCGCAAGGTACTGCACGGTCATGGCATTCTGGGTCAGCGTCCCGGTTTTATCAGAACAGATGACCGTCGTACCCCCCAGAGTTTCAACCGCTGGCAGCTTACGGATGATGGCATTACGACGGGCCATGCGGCGCACGCCAATCGCCAGGGTCATCGTCACGGCAACGGGCAAGCCTTCGGGAATCGCTGCCACCGCCAGCGCTACCGCCGCCGTAAACATCTGCAGCGGTTCCTCGCCCATGGCCCAACCCACGACAAAAGTCACCATGGCGAGGATCAGAATGGTCCACAACAGGAACCAGCTGAATCGGCCAATCTTGGCCATGAGCGGCGTTTCGAGGTCAGTCACTTCGGTGAGGAGCCGGTTGATCTGGCCGATCTCGGTGGCATCACCCGTGTTAAAGACCACGCCGGTGGCCGTGCCCTGAGTCACAAGAGTTGATGCATACGCCAAATTGCTCCGGTCGGCCAGCGGCGTTTCCGGCACCAGCGACATCGTCGACTTTTCGCTGGGCACCGACTCGCCGGTCAGTGAGGACTCATCTACCTGCAGCCCTTTCACCTGGATGAGGCGCAGATCTGCCGGCACCTTGTCGCCCGGCTGCAAAAAAACGATATCTCCGGGCACCAGCCCGTGCGCATCAACCTGCTGACGCACACCCTCCCGAAGCACCATGGCATGGAAGGGCACCGCATGACTAAGCGCCCGGATGGCTTTGAGTGCGTTCATCTCCTGCACAAAGCCGATCACGGCATTAATGAATACAACGCCGGCAATGACGCTGGCGTCGACCCAGTCGCCCATCACCGCGGTAATCAGCGCCGCCGCCAGCAAAATCAGAACCAGGGGGTTCGCACACTGCGAGAGGAAGAGCATGAGGGGGCTCTTCCCCCGCCGGGCCGTCAGGCGGTTAGAACCGTGGCGCGCTAAACGCTCTGCGAAGTCTGCCCGGGATAAACCGGTCTCAGGGGCAACTGCCCAATAGCGCAACACATCAGGTGCCGCTAGCGCATGCGCCGGCGTTGCCGACGCGATGCCATTCTCTCCGGGCTGCGGCATCACCACCCGCTTACTGACCTTCCCGCTCCATCAGCAAGTAGGTGTTATAGGCATTCATCCGGTTGGCGAACTGGAACATGGGCACCTTTTCAAAACGTCCCCAGTTGGTATTTTTATAAACTTCTTCAAAGGGAATGAGCTCAGCTGCTCCCTTCCCCATGCTCTGACGCAGAAACACGAGATAATCCCGCGTCAACGCCATATCCTTGGCCGGATCGGTTGAGGCCGGCCCATGGCCCGGCACCATCACCTTGGCCGGGAACTTGAGCAAGGTATTGAGCGATTCGATCCACTGCCGGCTATCAGCCTGCCCGACAAAGGGAATGCGATTACGGAACACCAGATCGCCGGCAAAAAGCACGCGCGATTGCGGCAACCAGACGACCAGATCATCCGGCGTGTGCGAGGGCCCCACGGGAATAATTTCGAAATCGACACCGCCCACGATCAGTTTGATGGCGCCCTTGATGGGCTGGTCCGGCGGCATCAGCTTCGTGCTCTCATCCACCCAGGGAAAAAGCTCCTGGCGTGACGCCTCCAGGCGCAGTCGGGCCGTATCCGAGTTCAGGTACTCCCCCGAGGCCTCATGCGCCACAATGCGGGCACCCGCATCCTTGAACACCTGCAAGCCGTACACGTGATCAGCGTGGTAATGCGTCACGATCACGGTGTTCAGTGGTTTGTCCGTCACTTTACGAATCTGGGCAATCAGGCGGCGCGCCAGTTCAGGCGAGCCCAGGGCATCAATGACCACCACACCCGCCGGCGTCACCACGAAGCCCGCATTGGAAATGAAGTTCTGGTTCGCAGACGAGCCCAGCTCGGATAGCCCCTCCACATAATAGATGTTGGGCGCCACCCGCTTGGCCTGCATGGCCGGTACCCCGGCGGAGTTTTCCTGCGCAAAAACGCCACTGTTTGCAGACAAGCCCAAACTGAGCGCAACAACCAAAGCAGCTAAAACCTTGTTCATGAGATTAGTGCCCATGCTTAACGGAATACCCGTATGGTATGTCTAAAATAAACTCAATCAAAGCCAGAAATATTAGACAAATAAATTTGCTATCCGTAACGCTACGCTATACAATTAGTCATGATTAAAAGTTTCCTTCACAAGGGTCTTCAATCTTTCTTCGAAACAGGAAGCAAAGCGGGCATTCAACCCCACCATGCCTCCAAGCTTGAGCGGCAGCTTGCGCGTCTTGATGTAGCAACCTGCGCCGAAGACATGAACATCCCTGGTTGGAAACTGCATGGTTTAAGCCACGATCTCAGCGGACATTACGCCATCACCATCAACGGCAACTGGCGTATGACCTTCCGCTTTGAAAGTGGCGACGCCATCCTCGTGAACTATCAGGATTACCATTAAGGAGGCACTTATGGGCCGCATGTATAACCCGCCCCACCCTGGCGAAATGCTCCGGGAGGATATTCTCCCTGCATTGGGTTTGAGCGTTACCGAAGCCGCAAACCAACTCGGCGTTACCCGCGTTGCGCTGTCGCGCGTACTCAACGCGCGTGCCGCTGTCTCACCGCAGATGGCACTTCGCCTAGAGGCATGGCTCGGCGTTGAAAACGGTGGCTCTGCTGATGCCTGGATGGCGCAACAAGCGGCCTACGACCTCTGGCAAGCACGCGCCGAGGGTTCGCCGAAGATCAAGCAGCACGCCAAGCTGCTTGCGGCATAAATCGGAGCCTGCTACCGTGCGCTCTAAAGCCCCTCATCTAAAGATGACATATCCCAAACGCGCAGTCAGCCCGCTTTGGAACCGCCAACGAATTGTTTAATGATCTAAACGTCAAGCGTCCTGCCACGTTTCACAGTTGCGCGAGTTCGCCCCACCGAATACAACAGTTAAATCAGACGCTGCTGTTGTGATACCTGCGCCAGCTCCCTAATTCGAGCAAAATCAAGCAAGTCAGCCAAGCGGCCAGCCTTGCTGCGCCAATCGGTTACAGCGGTTTCACCCAGTAGCACGTAGTGCCAAGGCGGGCTTTGTCTCTGCTCTTCCGTGAGCGTATTGATGCGGTTGCACCAGGCCAAGGCGGCCTTGCGCTTTCTCTGTACATTCGGATGGCTTACTTGGTCTTGTGATTTTGTTTCCACTAAATAAACTGCGGATTCCGTTCTAACTAGAAAATCCGGCGAATAGAAGGCTGGCAAGCCATCTTCCTTGACATATCTTAGCCGCGCAAAGGTGTGTCGATTCTCACTGATCTTGCAGAAGGCCAGTATTTGCGTGTCTGATTGCGCCCATTCGATCAGGGTGCGCTCTAAACCACCATTACGACTTGGCCACGCAAGTCGGGTATAAATGCACTTAGATACCTCCATGGAATTACTTTCGCGCATCATCAGCTTGGGCACTTCACTCAAATAACGGAGATACGCTTCCGCGGCTCCAGAAGTATGCTTTTCTTCAGATTCCAGAAGGCCAATTGCAAACACCTTGGTAATGTGATCAACAACAGGCTGCAGAAGTAGCAAACGCCAGTTCTCATCAGCCTGCGGGTTAAATGTACTCGCAAACAGGCGCGTCCAAATGTAATCGTCCAGCCAGCCGGTTAACTCTGCCGTATTGACTTGCATATACGGCTTAGCAGCATGGTGAGCGATTTTATTGGTCTTAGGCAATGGTTCGCTAAGTGCCTGACTGATTCGCCGCGTTAGTCGTGAAAGATAATCGTTATATCCACTTACGTTCATTACCGCGCCATCCACTCGATAGTCTCCAAACAACGTGGCGCTTTGTAAGTCATGGGATATAAACGTATCCCCCTTGCCGACCATAGCTTTCAGCTGACCTAGATCGATACTACTAAAAGGCAAAAGTTCGGACACATCTAGCCCGGCGTGATCACTGAACTCATCGGCTTCTTGAAGAATAAACGGGATACCAAAATCAAACTGCTCATAATTTTCACGTAGCTCAGAAGCAATGACATCACCAGTTGCCGATTCCCCTGAATCATCACCTGTAGTTCCAACCAAACCTTCCGCAATCAGACTTTCGTACCAAGATTGGAAGGCTGGATGTTCTACGATCGATAAAACATCCAAAAGACTACTCGGCTCAAGCCCTGAATTAATACGCTCACGGTTTTCCCGTTTGATGTCGGCATATTCCGGATCACGCCACATTAAGCGCAAACCGCGTCCGATAGTTTGTTCTAGGAGAATCTGCGCCTGGCTGGAGCGCAACGGTACGATCACGCAGATATTATTGACATCAAAACCTTCCCGCAGCATCAATACACTTACAATGACCTTAGGCGTTGCGTGGCGATCAACGTTAAATAACCGTTCACGAACAGGCACCCAATCCTTTTCACCAAGCTCGGCCTTCTTGCCAGAGTCTATGGTCATGACCTCATCCTCATGAAGGCCTTGTTGATCTACCAAAAATTTGGCAACCAAAGGCGAAACCGTGGTGTCTTCGCATACGATTAGCATCTTAGGATGCCGATCTGGATCAATACCTGAAAAGTCCTTTTCCAGCTTACGGAGCTTGGCAAGGCCTGCACGCAACATCACCCGTTGACCTTCACTTAAAGCAGGGTTTCCGTTCTCGTCGCGTTCGGCCTTGAATTCCAATGGCAACGCGCCAATTTCTTTTCGGCGATCCAGAACCAGAGACTTAACCAAGCCGATCTTCATCGCCCGCTTTAGATCAAAATCAACAACGATATGCGGAAAATAGATTTTCTTCTTGTTCTTGCCGGTGCCAACGTCGTTATACGGTGTTGCAGAAAAGTCTACCTGCACAAAACGCCGTCCTTTAGGAGCCGCGATACGGCTTAGGCTCTTTTGCCATTCCACCTCAGTGGTTTCACCTTCGCGCTTGAAATCATGGATATGGTGGGCTTCGTCGTTAAACACCATGAGTTCTGGCAGTTCAGTTAGAAATTCCAGCACATTGCCCCTGGCGTAGCGGCGATCCAACGTTTCCAGGCTGTTTCCTGCAGCACGGCCAGGTGTGAGCGGTAACACCTGTGAGACAACCTGTTTAGGGTCGATCTCAGCGCCGGGCGCGCTGATTTCCTCTATTTCTTCTGCTAACTCTTCGCCTTCAACCAGTAGATGCCAATTAGTAATGGCAATTATGCCGTTGCCGGTAGCCTTAAGGCCAATTTCGCTTTTACTGCAGACGTTTCCTCGAACAAAACCAAATACCGTTTCTCGGTACGCCTCAGGGATAAACAAATCGGCAAATTGGGCCACATCAGATCGGGCAAAGTCCCTAGCACCATTGCCACCCGGTATTAACTTGCCGCAAAAAGCGTCCAATAACCGCTCGTACACAATCAGCCCAGGAGCGACAATCATAAATTGGCGTGTAAAGCGCGGATCATCGATCCCGTCTGCTAAAGCATGCGTCTTGTTAAGTAGCTGCCAGATCATTAGCGCCTGAAGAACCCAAGTCTTCCCTGTCCCCGTTGCCATTTTCATGCAGTACTTGGGGTGAGCATGTTTTGCTTGAGATACTTCTTCCAGCCGCCTTCCAACTAACAGTGCATCCGGAGAGGCCGCCTGATACAAATCTCTTAGCGACCAACGTTCATGATCAGTACCCAATACTTCATGAGCCACGATGGTATTCAGAATCGCTTGCTTTTGCCCTTCGTGGAAATTGAGCCCAATCCGTGCCGTGACCATATCTTCGCCAAACCACCACTTAAGTAAATCATCGGTTGTTGGGGTCACAAGATCGAATATTTCTGCTTCACCGTGTTCTAGGCCAACACATAAGGCATTGGTTTTCTGCGTCAGCCCTTTGGCTAAAGCGAGCTGATCGATCTGTTCAGCCGGCTTACTCATACAGAATCCACAGTCAAGACAACCTCCGCCTCGAATCCAAAGACATCGACGACTCGAACGCAAACTTTGCGCGAACCCTGTTTAACGGGTGTCACTATGACCGCCTGCGTCACTACGCGAAGCGGGTCATCGTCATTAGCGGTGTTTCCTCTATAGTCCTGCCAAACGGAACGGAAGACCTTCCCGTCATAATCTGGATCGACTGCCCAATACTCGATCAACGCCAAAGGCTCCTTATTGGCTACTGTCTGCAATGCTTGTCGATTCGCGTCGTCTAAATTAATCGCTTCTGGCGAGAGTAGTACGTAATTTTTGAGTTGAACTTTTAGTTCGTCTTCATCTCCCTTACGTGAACAGGTCACGGGATACACCGTCAGGTATTGCAGCGACGAGAATCGAATCTTTCCGCGAAGATTATCAATACCACCCTTCTTCTTAAGGCGGTCCATCAAGTCTGGCGGGATGACTAAAACTTCAAGCCTGTCATCATTAAGCGCTGTAATTGTTTCGCCAATTGAAGGCTCAAAATTCCAGCCCAACACCACTACTCGATCCCAACCGCCCATAAGCGCATCACGCTGTGCGATTGCTTTTTTAAGCGTGGCTGCTCCGGTAAGCTTATTGGGCGAGTCTGCCAGCACGAGAGTCTTGCTACCTCTTGCGTTACCAACAGAAAACGCCGAGATATGCCCCAGATTACGCTGCGGATTCACATCTAGGGGCAACGGCAATGCACCATAAAGCGATAAAACGATCTGTGACAGATCGCCTATTCGGAAATCACGCCCCAAATGCGCTTTAGCAGCTTCAACCTGGTAATCACCGATAGCTTGATACAAGAACGGCTTTGCTTCTTGGTCAATCAAACGTTTTCGAATAACCATACAAGATGGCTTACCTAAATCTGCAGTAATCCAACGACGACCTAGTTTTTCGGCAACTGCTACCGTTGTTCCGGATCCGCCGTTTAAATCTACAACAAGACCATCCAGTGGTGAGCCGGCTTCAATTAAACGCTCCAACAATGATTCTGGCTTTTGTGTTGCATATCCAACACGCTCATCCGCTTTTGGATTAATGATTGGAAGCTCAATAACATCTGGCGGTGACACTAGTCCAATGCGGTCCGATATATCAGTTATCACATCCCATTCGTTTGGCCGAACTCGACCTTCTGCCACTGCTTTCTCATACTCCAACTTGTCTTGTATTAAAAGCTGACGTTTACGAACCCCTTCAGAATCCACAAAGGTATTTGAGTTCCATGGTCGAATTTTACGGCCATCTTCAACCACACGTGATTCGATTGGCCTGGGTTCTAAAGTGCATAACACCGAGTTTTTTGAGTACACGTGTATGTTGTCATGAGATTTCTGCCAATTCTTGGTTCCTGCCGTCCATCTCCTATAGAACCAAATTAGATTAGCCATGTTATTTTCGCGCCCAAATATTGCGTCAAGCACAAGTTGCACGTATGCGCCAACATGCCAATCGATATGAACGTAGATAACCCCTGTGTCTCTTAACAACTCTCTCATCAAGATCAACCGTGGGGTGATCATAGCTAGATACGATGCGGTACCATCACTCCATGTGTCCGAGTAAGCAAACTGTTCAATGACGGTAGGCTTTTGCTCGATCTCCACGCCGGGCAACGTTACCTTGGTACGGTAATCCGCTTTCGAATCGAATGGCGGATCAATGTAGATCAAGTCCACCTTGCCGCGCAGACTAGGAGTATTTTCGTCCCCCGCCAACAGGGCGGCCATCGCCATTAAGTTGTCGCCGTAAATTAGTCGATTAATCCATGGCTGCTCAACGGCACCTAGTTGCCCTTGCCCCTCATCGATTAAGCTCGATTGGCCCGGCGCAAAGACTTCCCGCTGATTGTTACGTCGCTGTTGGGAAATCCAGTCCTGTGCCTTGCTATCCCTTGCTGGCAGCACCACCTCGCGCGTTTGCAAACTCACCCGATGCCGACTTTCCAAGCTTTGGAGGATGCGCTCGGCTTGTTGGCGCCCTTTGGCAACAATTTCCGGAAGTTGTTCTAGTAGTGATTTGGCCATGAACTTATTGTTCAAACTGAAATGAACAATAAGTTTAAATCTAAATGAACAAAGAAGCGCGTTTGTAGGTCAAGAATCGGTACTTTCTGTTCATGGATGAAAAAGCCGAATTCTGCAAGCGCCTGAAAGATGCTGTGATTTCAGCCGGTTATACTTTCCGCCCCATTATCATTGAGCGGGAGTTCAATACTCGGTATTGGGGCAGCCCCATTTCGGTCCAAGCTGTTCGCCGCTGGATGAACGGAGAGGCAATACCCTCCCAAGACAAGTTACAGGTTCTTGCTGAATGGCTCCAGGTTGAACCGCACGTTCTGCGTTTTGGCGGCGAAGCTACATTGCACGCAACCACGAAGAAAAAACAGTGGGAAGCAGCGCTGACCGGCCCCGAAAAGGAGGTGCTATTGGCTTATTTAAATTTACCAGCACCGGAACGCAAGACTGTACGAGAAGTGATACTCGCTTTTAAGCGAAACATAGAAAAGCCATAGCGGCTAGATTGCTTTTACCCAAGCGATCTTAGATCAGGCAAACCATGCACAGCTCTCGCCCGGGTGCATTGATCCGTCGGTTTACCGTCTGCGTCGTAGGGTTCTAACTCTCGGCATACAGAGGGCCGCTTCTCGTAGATGCCGCACAAAGCCCCAGGAATATTGCCCTGGAGTTGTTCGCAGCGCGGGGTTTTGCTGCTCGTGCCGCGCATACAGCGCAAGGTGGGTGTAAGTTGTTCCGAAGTCTCTACGGGCACCCACCCGCTGGGCGCATCATCTGCCTCACCCCAATAAAACGACACGCGGTACATGGCGCAGCAGGCGCCGCAGTTCATGCAGGGCGACGGGCTGCTCAATTAAAGGAAGCGATCCAGCAGACGACGGCTGTGCTTATCCAGCTGGGTGACGTCTTTGATCAGGAACTGGATACCGTGATTATCAGAGATCAACAGGTTGCTGCCGCCCATCCCGTTGATACGGCGGATATGTTCTTCGCCCTTCAACACCAACTGGGTCTTGCCCTGCTCGGTATCCACCTGCCAGGTACTCGGCGTATTGAACGACGACACGCTCTCGATACGGGTGATGACCGGCATGAATTCGCGCGCGGCCAGTACAGTATCGACCAGCGCCCGGTCCTCTAGGGATAAGTCATTGATCGAATCCAGCCAGAGCACCTCGTGGCTCTCGGCATTAACCAGTGAAAAGCCGTGCTCGGGATCCGAAAAGGGGAATGCCCGGACCGGGGTGACACGCTCCACGACCGTGCCGTCTGCCCACAACAGGTCGAGATGACCAAAGGCATCCTGGCGCAGGCTAAAGCCTTTTGGCTGACTAAGCAGATCATTCTTCATGCTGGCGCCCTCCCAGTGCGGTCATGGCCGAGGCCTTGTCTTCAGCTTCCTGCCGGGCCTGTGTTTCTACCATGCGGCGGTAGGTACCGTTCTGCCGCATCAGAGCGTCATGCGAACCCTCTTCGATAATCTGGCCGCGTTCCAGTACGATCAGCCGGTCGGCCTTGCGCAGGGTCGATAGACGGTGAGCGATGGCAATTGTCGTTCGCCCCTGCACCAGGTTATCTAGGGCTTTCTGGATTTCTTTCTCGGTGGTGCTATCGACCGACGAGGTAGCCTCGTCGAGAATCAGGATCCGCGGGTTAATCAGCAGGGCACGGGCGATCGATATGCGCTGGCGTTCACCGCCCGATAACGCCTGACCCCGTTCGCCAACGACCGAATCGTAACCATGCGGCAATCGCAGAATGAAATCATGTGCATGCGCTGCCCGGGCCGCTGCGACGATTTCTTCGCGTGTGGCGTTAGGTTTACCGTAAGCAATGTTCTCGGCAATGGTGCCAAAGAACAGGAAGGGCTCCTGTAATACCAGACCAATGTGCTGGCGGTACTCAGACACCGGGATCGAACGGATATCGACCCCGTCGATCTTGATGCTGCCCTCGCTGGCATCATAGAAACGGCAAATCAGGTTCACCAGCGTACTCTTGCCCGAACCGCTATGGCCGACCAGACCGATCATTTCTCCGGGCTTGATGTTCAGGCTGACATCACGCAGCACGGCCCGGTTGCCGTAGCGAAAACCAACGCGCTGGATATCGATCCGGCCACTGACGTCACCGAGGTGCACGGGGTTGATCGCCTCGGGCACGCTAGAGACGTGATCTAGGATATCGAAGATCCGTTTGGCGCCGGTCGCTGCCTTCTGAGTATGCGAGACGATGCGGCTCATCGAATCCAGACGGGTATAGAAGCGACCGATATAGGCGAGAAAAGCCGTCAGCACACCTACCGTAATGTGATGTTGCGCTACTTGCCAGATGCCGAAGGCCCAGAGGATGAGCAAGCCGATTTCGGTGAGCAGCGTCACGGTGGGCGTGAACATGCTCCAGACCTTGTTAACCCGGTCATTGATGGCCAGGTTATGCGCGTTGGCGGTTCTGAACCGGGCTGATTCGCGCTGCTCCTGGGCAAAGGCCTTGACGACACGGATGCCGGGGATCGTATCGGCCAGCACACTAGTCACCTCGGCCCACATGCGGTCGATTTTTTCAAAACCGAAGCGCAGCCGGTCACGCACCAAGTGGATCAGCCACATGATCATGGGCAACGGTGCCAGGGTCACTAATGCCAGCCAGGGATCGATCGAGACCAGAATGGCTGCCGTCATCAGGATCATGATGACGTCGGTGGCAAAGTCCAGGGCATAAAGGGAGAGGAAGACGCAGATGCGATCCGACTCGGTGCCGATACGTGCCATCAGGTCACCCGTGCGTTTGCCACCAAAATATTCGAGCGAGAGCTTGAGCAGGTGGTCGTAGGTGGCGGTTCGCAGATCGGCCCCAATCCGTTCACTAACCAAAGCCAGAATATAGGTTCGCGCCCAGCCCAGGCCCCAGGCGACCAGCGCGCTGACCAGCAGCCCACTGAGCAATGCCACGGTCAGACCAACTGGAATATTTCGTCCATTCTGGAAAGGGATAAGCACCCGATCCATCAGGGGCATCGTCAGGTAGGGTGGCACCAGGGTCGCCGCTGTGCTCAACAGGGTGAGCACAAAACCAATAAGTAGCTCTTTCTTGTAAGGTCGGGCAAAACGCCACAGGCGCAGCAAGGTCCAGGTCGAGGGCGAACTGAGATTCTCGCTGTAACAGGCGGGGCACTCTTCCTGATCGGGTGGCAACGGGATCCAGCAGTTCGGACACAGGGGTTGGTCGTCCCCCGCCGTGCCGGCAGAGAGCGTTTCATCCGTGGCGGCACCCTGCTGGGTGCGCTGACTGTCAAACTGGCGCACCAGGCGCAACGCGGCAGGATTCTGCGCGAGCGTAAAGTACCAGTGCGCCAGACGACCGGTCGGACACAACACCTCAAGCATGCCCACGCCGGCGTGGTCGCTCAGGCGCAGCGAGCGTCCCGGTTCCAGCCGCCATTCCGTCCATGACCCGGTCGGCGACAGCGCATACAGCGCCCGATCGGTCAGACACAGGAGCCCACGGGCAAAACTGAGCTGCCCGTCGAGATCGGTTTCCAAGGTGGCGAGCACAGTCTCGCCCGCAGGCAGATGTGCCGTGACGGCTGCCTGCCAGAATTCGGGGGTCAGCGGTGCGTTGCCGGGCAGCATCGCTGGGGTTGCTACAGGGTGTGGATTCAATTCAAAAACCGTCTAAATTGTTCTGTGGATTCTACAACGCAGCAGACCCGTTCCGGCTGACAAGAGAACGAATATCTACCCGGTCAGAAACCGTCAGCCAGCCCCCCTGAAAATATTGCGCTTAAAGCCGGTTGAATCGTCATCCGATTGTCGAACGGTGCGTTAAATCCCCGAAGTTTCTGTTTACAATGGCACGAGAAGCCCGTTTTGGCCTCGTTTGTGTCCCCCTCACCAGGCCCAACCCGCTGCCGGCATCGCCGAATGCAACCTGAACCCAGTTGCCGTACCATGAGCCACAAATCGATAGAAATCATTGATATCAAGTACATACACGGTCCGAACATGTGGACGGACTTTTATATACCGATTATCGAGGCCTGGGTCGATATTGGTGATCTGGAAGACTTTCCCTCGGACAAGATCCCCGGTTTTCCGGATCGGCTGGTCGCATGGCTACCCGGTCTGATGGAACACCGCTGCAGTTACGAGGAATACGGTGGCTTTGTTCGCCGGCTTCACGAGGGCACCTGGCCCGTGCATATTATGGAACACGTGACGCTGGAGCTGCTCAACCAGGCAGGCATTCCGAGCGGCTTCGGTCGTGCGCGTGAGGCGAACCGCCGCAGCCTTTACAAGCTGATTGTGCACAACCTGCAGGACGAGGTGACCTGCAAGGCGCTGTACGCCGCCCGAGATCTCATTACGGCTGCCATGGAAGATCGGCCCTTTGATGTGGCCGGCACTATCGAAGACCTGAAGGATTTGGCCGAAAACCGTTGTCTTGGCCCCAGCACCACCAGCATCGTCACAGCCGCCCAGGAGCGCTTGATCCCGACCATGCGACTGGCCGACAACAACCTGGTTCAGCTTGGCTACGGCTGCAAGCAGCGCCGGATCTGGACTGCAGAAACCGACCGGACCAGCGCTATTGCCGAGACGATCTCGCGAGACAAAGACCTGACCAAAAGTCTGCTCAAGGCCTGCGGCGTGCCCGTTCCCGAAGGCATGGTCGTAGCAACGGCCGATGAAGCCTGGGAGGCTGCCCAGGATATCGGCCTGCCGGTAGTCGTTAAACCCTCGGATGGGAATCATGGACGGGGGGTATTCACCAATATGCTCACCGAGCAGGAAGTCCGCACTGCCTTTGCCGTCGCCGATGATGAAGGCAGCAGCGTCATCGTCGAATGCTTCATTCCGGGAAACGAACACCGACTGCTAGTAGTTGGCGGCAAAATGGTCGCGGCCGCCCGCGGCGACTTTGCCTTTGTCCGAGGCAATGGCCAGTCAACGATCGAGCAGCTGATCGAAAGCCAGATCAACAGCAGCCCCAGCCGCGGCCCCGCAGAAGAAAACACCCTGAACTTCGTGCGCATCGATTCGGCCGTGCAACTCGAACTTGAACGCCAGGGACTATCTGCCACCTCGGTGCCCGAGGCTGGGCGCGATGTATTGATCCAGCGTAACGGAAACGTCTCGATCGACATTACCGATGACGTCCATCCCGATGTGGCTGAGACCGTGGCTCTGGCGGCACGGGTCGTGGGTCTGGACGTCGCGGGTATCGATCTGGTCTGTGAAGACATTACCCGACCCCTGGCCGCACAACGGGGGGCCATTGTCGAAGTCAACGCCGGGCCCGGACTGCTCATGCACCTGCGCCCCTCGGCTGGCACGCCACGTCCGGTAGGCAAGGCGATTGTTGATTATCTCTTCCCTTCGGGTGAAGATTTCAACCTACCCATCATCGGCATTGCCGGTTCACGTGGCAAATCCATCGTGGCGGAAATGGTCGCCAGCATTCTGCACCTGACCCACACAGGCGTGGGCCTTGCCTGTAGCAAGGGCATGTATTTCAATCAGCGCCAGATCGATGCGCGTGACTGCGCCAATTATGAAAGCGGCCACCGGCTTATGCTTAACAGGCAGGTCGAGTTGGCCATTATCGAGAACGACAACCGCGTCATCCTGAACGATGGTCTTCCCTACCGCTGCTGCACCGTGGGCGTGGTGACCAATCTGGATCCGACCGACACGCTACCCGAGTGCGCTATTGAAGACGAGGTGGCCATCTGGAAGGTGATGCGCACCCAGGTTGACGTTGTCCTGCCGACTGGCACCGCTGTTCTGAACGGCGATGATGCCGAAGTTGCCGATATGGCGCGCCTTTGCCAGGGAGACGTGATTTTCTTCAGCCGCTTTGGCACCAGCGAACCGGTCAGGGAACATCTGGCCAAGGGCGGTCGCGCCGTGTTCAGTCGTGACGGCCAGATCGTGCTGGCGCGGGGTGACGAGATTAAACCGCTCATGATGATCAATACCGTTCCTCTGCTCCAGTTACGCAGTGATGCCCTGGAAGGCGTGCTTGCTGCCATCGGCGTCGGTATTGCCATGGATATCCCCCGGGAAATCATGGCCACCGGCATCCAAACCTTCACTCACCAGTAATCTAACCTGCCATCCATGGAAATCGTCCGTTTACGCGCGCTTCGTGGCCCCAACCTTTGGGGTCGTCACACCATGATCGAAGCGCTGATCGAGTGCACTGAAGCCGAGTGCCAGATCGTCAATCTCACCGGATTCGAAACCCGGCTGCGTTCACGTTTCCCCCAGATGGGCCCCTTGGTCGCCAGCGGCCATAACGAACCGCTCACTCTGGCGCACGCACTGGAAGTCGTCGCGCTCGGTTTGCAAGCCGCTGCCGGTTGCCCTGTGACCTTCAGTCGTACAGTTCAGACGCCCGAGAAAGGCACCTACATCACGGTCGTTGAATACAGCGAAGAGGCCGTCGGCAAGTTGGCCTTCGAGCATGCCTTCATCCTATGCCAGGCCGCGCTGGAAGATCGCATGTTTGATCTCGATGCCACACTGAACGCACTCAGCGAGCTGGATGAAGACCTTCGCCTTGGCCCCAGCACGGGTAGCATCGTCTATGCCGCCGTTGCGCGCGGTATCCCCTTCCGGCGCATGACCGAAGGCAGCATGGTCCAACTGGGCTGGGGCAGCAAACAGAAGCGCATCCAGGCAGCAGAAACCAGCCATACCAGCGCAATTGCCGAATCTATCGCGCAAGATAAAGATCTGACCAAAACCCTGCTCTATTCGGCTGGCGTTGCCGTCCCGCAAGGGCGTGTGGTTACCACCCTGGAAGACGCACTGGAAGCCGCCGCGTGGATTAAAGGCCCGGTGGTCGTCAAGCCACGTGATGGCAACCAAGGGCGCGGCGTGGCCGTGAACCTGACAACTATTGAACAGATTACTGCAGCCTTCAATGTGGCCAGCGACATCAGCAGCGAAGTCATCGTCGAACGCTTCCTCCCCGGACACGATTTCCGGCTGCTGGTAGTGGGCAACGAACTCGTTGCCGCGGCCCGGCGCGACCCCCCCTACGTCATTGGCGATGGCCAGCACACCATCCGCCAGCTGGTCGACGTGATCAACCGCGACCCCCTGCGCAGCGATGGCCATGCCACCTCGCTCAGCAAGATCCGTCTGGACGCGATCGGCCTCGCCACACTCGAAGAACAGGCAATGACCCCCGAATCGGTACCGCCTCGGGGCGTGCGCATCAATCTGCGTAAGAACGCCAATCTCAGTACGGGGGGCACGGCCACCGACGTCACCGATGATGTCCATCCCGATCTGGCCGCCAGCGCCGTGGCCGCCGCGCATATGGTTGGCCTCGATATCTGTGGTGTCGATGTCGTTTGTGACAGCATCTACAAACCCCTACAGGAACAGGGCGGTGGCATCGTTGAGGTCAACGCGGCACCCGGCCTGCGCATGCACCTGAGCCCCTCTTATGGCAAAGGCCGCCCGGTGGGTGAAGCCATTGTCCGGCAGATGTTTGCAGCGGGTGACAACGGGCGCATCCCGGTAGTGGCCGTTTCCGGTACCAACGGTAAAACCACCACCATCCGCCTCACCGCCCACCTGATCCATCAGACCGGCAAACGCATTGGCATGACCACGACCGATGGGGTCTATGCCAATGGCCGCCTGATTGACACCGGCGACTGCAGTGGCCCGCGCAGCGCCCGCAATGTGCTTGGCCACCCCGATGTTGACGCCGCGGTTCTGGAAACCGCCCGCGGTGGCATTCTGCGCGAGGGGCTCGGCTTTGATCGATGCGATGTCGCCGTCATCACCAACATTGGTGAAGGCGATCACCTGGGCATGAACTTCATCAACACGGCAGCCGAACTGGCTGCGGTCAAGCGGGTGATCGTGCAAAACGTATCGGCTGAGGGTACGGCCGTGCTCAACGCGGCCGATCCCTTGGTGGCCCGCATGGCCCGCTTCTGTACCGGCAACGTCACCTTCTTTGCCGCGCAGAGTGCAGCTCACCCGGTAATGGCGAAGCACCGCGCACAGGGGCACCGCGTCATTTATCGTGATAACGGCGAGATCATCGCCGCCCAGGGGCAGGCCATGTTCCGCCTCCCCCTGAAAGATATCCCGCTGACCGATAATGGCCAGATCCTGTTCCAGGTAGAAAACGTCATGGCTGCCGTCGGCGCCGCCTGGGCACTCGACATCCCCTGGGATGCCATTGTTGCGGGTCTAACGAGTTTCCACAGTGATGCGGACACCGTGCCCGGTCGCTTTAACCGCTTTGATTACAAGGGTGCCACCCTCATTGCCGACTACGGTCACAACCCGGATGCCATCCGCGCACTCGCCGATACCATCCATGAGATGCCCGCCAGACAGCGCCGTGTGGTCATTAGTGGTGCCGGCGACCGCCGAGATGACGACATCCGTCGCCAGACCCGCATCCTCGGGAATGTCTTCGACCATGTGATCCTGTATGAAGACGCCTGTCAGCGGGGTCGTGAGGACGGTGAGGTGGTGGCACTTCTGCGCGAGGGGCTGAACGAAGCCCACCAGGTCCGGGAGATTGAAGAGATCAAGGGCGAATTCCTTGCGATTGACCGCGCCCTCGCCCGACTTGAAGCTGGCGACATCTGCCTGATTCTCGTCGACCAGGTTGAAGCGGCGCTTGCCCACATCCAGCATCGGGTTGCAGAGGCGAAGGCTTAAACTCCGGGGCAAACCGCCGACGCCACCCCTGACGCGCCGGGAAATACGCCGGCTATGAACCGGCAGTTGGGGTGTTGGAGCGTGGTGGCAGTATAAAGCTCAGCGGTGCTTCGCGCAGGCGTTGCCACACGGCTCGGGCCAGGGCCTGGGAGCCACTAAATGCCAGCCGCCGCGCCCGCAAAGCGGTTCTCAGGGCCAGCGCAAAACTGACAAAGAGGTTCGTCAGACCAATCAGCAGCACGCCCAGCGCCGCCCAGGCCAGGGTTTGCCATGCGGGTAAGGTTTCACTTCCGATGACGGCATAGCCCAGGTTCGCTGAAGAGAAGGCAATGTGCCGGATATCGATGGGCAAGCCGAGAATCACCCCTACAATGCCAGCACTACCCAGCATGCAGCCGAACAGGAAATTGCCCATGATGCCGCCCATGTGATGGCTGATGTAACGCCCCAACCGATCGGCGCCTGCAACGCCCAGTGTCCGCCGCAACCAGGGTGCATAAGCAATGCGGGCTCCTAGATGGGTATGTGCTGCCCGATTATCGAAATAGCCACTGATCAGACCGGCCAGATATAGAAAGACACCTGCGAGCGCCGCATGGGGGATTGCCCAGCCGAAAAGATCCAGATCATCCAGTAAATGCGCGGCTTTTTCAGCCGAAACGGGTGACGTTCCCAGCCAGTGCCCCAGGCCGGCACCCAGCGCCAAGGCCAGCGGCAACGCAATGATGATGTTGCCGAAAATCGCTGCCAGCTGACTCCGGCTGACCGCAGCAATCAGGTCAACCACCGGGGAAAGATCATCGGGCCGATCCGGCGAGACGCCACTGAGCTGACCGACCAGGGTCTGCGCCGTCATGGCGGGCTGTTTGGTGGCCACCGTGAAACCCAGAAGATAGATCACGGTAAATCCGATCCCGTAAATCAGGCTGTACATGAGTGCGGTCGCGAAGAGCGATGCGTGCAGCTCACCGGCAAAGATCTTGAGCAATGCCATCACACCAATGAAAACCCCCGCTCCCATGGCCGACAACCACATGGCACGGTACTCGCGGCTATTGGTGCACACATAATGCTCACCAGACTGCGCCGCCGTTTCCGCCACCCGAAGTGCTAGCAACTCGGAAAGTCGCGACCAGTAATCCGCAAAATTATTGCTCCGGTTCTCGGTGATGAAAGCCCGATGGACAAAACGAGCCCAGGCGCGAACCCCAATTCCGGACTCGCTCTGGAAACGCCCCCCGGGCAGCATAGTGGCCCCGGCCGGTGCGACCTCGCCATCGACCAGCGCATCCATTACGGTGGCCGACAGCAGAAACGCCTGCATGAGTTCGACCAGCGCCTGCATTCGGCGCAGACTCTCTTCGCAACGGGTCAGCAGATAGGTCAGATGCAGGCTGGTCCCCGCTTCGATAAAATACTTGCGCGCACGGGCCAGAGCCTCCAGGCACTGGTCCACAATCACCAGAAGATGCTTGCCATCGTCAGGCCGCTGCTGCGGGTCAGCAAAGTAATCCAGCAATGACTGGTAATAACGTTCGGTTTCGGCCGGTAGCTCGAAGAAACTCGGGGCAAAGCCTTCCAGATGGGTGCCTGCCTCGAGCAGGGCCGTATCCATCCCCACACCGGCCACCCGGTGCGCCAGTAGGCGAATGGCATCGAGTAGCGCCCGCACCAGCGCCTTCCATTCATCTTCGTCGAGCTGATCGGTTGGCGCCTGCAACTGCCAGAAGCGGTAGAGTGATTCCTCGGGGATCGCGGCCAGCCAGCGCCAGTCTTCGGGGTCGTTCAGAAACACATGGATGCAATCCTTGGCGTCCTGGGTATCCGGAACCGCAGGCAGGATCTTGTGCGCCAGAATACGCGCCCATTCGGAAAAGAATCCGGTGGCCGGCAAAATGCCGCTATCGGCAAAGAAGGCGAGAAGCTGGCGGCGCGTAAAAAAATGGACATAGTGGCGACGAAACGCCGCTGCCAGGATCGGGTCTTCACGCAGACATACCACCATCTGGTCAAATCGCCGGACGGCTGCTGCCGCCGTTTCACCTCGCGCCGGACGCAGGGCCGCAAATAACCCCTGCAGCAACACAAGGTCATCTGCCGCCGGGTCAAGAAAGGCCTCCAGCGCGACCGCCAGACGGTCTCCACCCTGGCCCGGCAAGAGCGCCTTCAGCTTTTCGGCCAACGCGGCCAGGTGATCACGCACCCCGGGTTTTGACGGATCAGGCATCATAGGGCAGCCATTCTATCGCAGGCGCACACCCCTCATGGCGCCAAGGAGATCCCTCCGGTAGGATTACGCCTGATATGCCGCTTTCCAGCATCCTGCCCCCGCCTTTACGCCGGCTACAGCGCTCGGCGTTGCATCGGCACGCCGCCGCCCATCCGCTGACCGCCAGCGGCCTCGTGATCGCTTGTCTGGCGATTCTGGCCCTGTTTGTCAGTGGCCTGTACGACGTGATTGCCGGCGACACCAGCACGACCATGCGCTATGCCATATGGGGTGGTTTTGCCGGATTTGCCCTCACAACGGCCGGCGCGATCCCCGGATTCTTCCTGAAATCACTCCCCCAGAGAATCGAAGACAGTCTGCTGGGTCTGGCTGCCGGCATGATGCTTGCCGCCAGCTCGTTCTCACTCATCCTGCCCGGGCTGAGTGCAGGCACCAGCATCACCGGCAGCGCCCTGCTTGGTGCCCTGACTGTGGTGATTGGAATGGCACTAGGCGTCATGCTGATGCTGGGCATGGATGAGTTCACGCCGCACGAGCATGCCCATACCGGTACCTATGGACCGGAAACCCAGCGCCTAAACCGCATCTGGCTATTTGTGCTGGCCATTGCCCTGCACAACCTGCCTGAAGGCATGGCCATTGGTGTGAGCTTTGCCCAGGGGGATCTGCAGGTTGGCGTGCCGCTGACCTCGGCGATTGCCATGCAGGATATTCCCGAAGGTCTTGCCGTGGTGATGGCACTGCGCAGTGTTGGCTACAGCCCCTTCAAGTCCGTCAGCATTGCATCGATCACCGGTCTGCTCGAGCCGCTGGGCGCCGTCATCGGCCTCACCCTGTCCAGCGGTCTGGCGATTGCCTACCCGGTGGGTCTGGGGCTCGCCGCCGGCGCAATGATCTTTGTGGTGTCCAATGAAGTGATCCCCGAAACCCATCGCAATGGGAACCAGCGCTTCGCCACCGTTGGGCTGGTGGTCGGCTTTGCCCTGATGATGACGCTGGATACGGTGCTGGGCAAATGAGTACGGCATCCAATACACCAATGCTCTTGGCCACGGATCTCACTTGCACGCGCGGAACGCAGACGCTATTCAGCGGACTTTCCCTGCAACTTTCTGCCGGCCAGTGGCTCTATGTGCAAGGGGAGAATGGCGCTGGCAAAACCAGCCTGCTTCGCATACTCGCCGGCCTGACCGTACCGGCCGCTGGCGCGGTGTGCTGGCAAGGCGAACCGATTCAGACGCAACGTGCCGATTTCCACCGGGAGATGCTGTACCTCGGCCACCATGCCAGCCTCAAAGAAGATCTCACACTGACAGAAAACCTGCGTAGCCTGATGGCTATGGATGGTCTGCCAGTGACCGAGGCTCAGATCCGCGAGGCGCTGAGCCAGATGGGTCTGGCCAAACGGCAACATTTACCGACCCGGGTGCTCTCTGCCGGGCAGAAACGCCGCGGCCTCCTGGCACGTACCCTGCTCCGCCCAGCCAGACTCTGGATTCTCGACGAACCGTTTAATGCGCTGGATGTGCAGGCAATCGCTGATGTGCAGCATCTCCTGAAACGCCATCTGGCCGGAGGCGGCCTGCTGGTGCTCACCAGTCACCAGACACCTGATCTCGGCCAGGAAGCGCCGGGCTTTGTGCTCAACCTGTCGGGGCCGCGCTGATGCCGATGCTGTCTGCCTACCTGGCCGCCCTCAAGCGTGATCTGCTTCTCGTCATGCGTCGCAAGACCGAGGTCCTCACGGCTCTTTTCTTCTTCGTCATCGTCACGACCCTACTTCCCCTAGGCATTGGTCCAGAACCGGATCTGCTACGCAAGATCGCACCAGGCGCCATGTGGATCGCGGCCCTACTTGCCACCCTACTGGGGCTGCAACGACTCTTTGCCGCCGACTATGCCGATGGCACGCTGGAGCAGATGGTGTTGTCGCCCGCGCCACTGACAATTCTGGTTGCCGGCAAGATCACTGCACACTGGCTGGTCTGTGGTTTACCGCTCGTGCTGCTGGCGCCCGTCATTGGTCTGCAGTTCGACCTGCCCGCCGATGCCATCGGCGTTCTGATACTGACCCTGCTCATCGGCACCCCATTACTGTCCTTGATTGGTGCAATTGGCGCCGCTCTGACGCTCGGGGCACGGGGCAGCGCCCTGCTGGTATCCCTGCTAGTATTGCCGCTCTACATTCCGACCCTGATCTTTGGTGCCGGCGCGGTGGAGTCTTACATCGCCGGTCTGGGGATCGCTGGTCATCTCTCACTGCTTGGCGCCCTACTCCTCTTGGCTGCCGCGTTTTCGCCCTGGGCCACCACCGCAGCACTCCGCATCTCTTTGGAATAAAATGGCAGCATGATCAACTGGTTTAAATACAGCGCGCCGAGTACCTTCTATCCTCTGGCGGGCAAGCTCATCCCGATCTTCTGGGTCCTTACCGCCATTCTCATGACGGTGGGGCTGTACATCAGCTTCTTCGTCGCTCCAACGGATGCCCAGCAGGGGGAAGGCTACCGCATCATCTTTATTCATGTGCCGGCCAGCTGGATGTCGATGTTTATCTATTGCGTGATGGCTTTCTGGTCCCTGCTGGGACTGACCTTTGGCACCCGTCTTTCGGGCATGATGACCAGCGCACTCGCGCCCACCGGAGCCCTGTTTGCGTTTCTGTCGCTATGGACCGGCGCACTCTGGGGCAAGCCCATGTGGGGCGCCTGGTGGGTCTGGGATGCGCGCCTGACCTCCGAACTGATCCTCTTTTTCCTTTATCTGGGCTACATGGCGCTGCATGCGGCCATTGATGATCCACGCCGGGCAGATCGGGCTGGGGCTCTGCTCTCGATCGTGGGGGTCGTCAACGTGCCCATCATCTATTTCTCGGTCAAATGGTGGAACACCCTCCATCAGGGCGCATCCGTTTCCATTACCAAATCACCCAGTATGGCCACCACCATGCTCTGGGGCATGCTGATCATGGCACTGGCCTTCTGGGCCTACACCATTGCCGTTGCGCTGATGCGGGCCCGCAACATCATGCTGGAACGAGAAGCCAATAACGAATGGATCAAGCAACTGCCCGACATAAAGGAGGCCGCATAATGTTGTGGAACAGCGCCAGCGAATTTTTCGCCATGGGTGGCTATGGCTTGTACGTATGGGGCAGTTTTGGTGTGTGTGCCCTGACCATGATCGCCGAACCGCTGCTGGTTCGCCAACGACGCAAGGTGGTCCTTCGCGACATTCAACAGAGTCTGGATGTCTAGCCAAGGCCAGAGCACTGTCTCAATTATCAAGATCGTTGATAGACCTCATTCGCTGGCCGGGGATACCCCATAAGCCCGCGTTAATACCGAAATAGGTAAAATGGTCGCCATGAAACCCCGCCACAAACGATTTGCCCTCATTATCGGGGCGCTTGCCGTCATCGGTGCCGCAGCTACGCTGATTCTCAATGCCTTTGAAGAGAACTTGGTGTTCTTCTTTACGCCCACGCAGGTCGCTGCCGGCGAAGCCCCTAAAAACCGCGCGTTCAGGATTGGCGGCATGGTCAAAGAGGGCAGCGTCAAGCGTGATGGTGTGAATGTGCGCTTTGTGGTTACCGACACGGCGCACGATATTCCGGTGACGTACACGGGCATCCTGCCTGATCTGTTCCGCGAAGGTAAGGGCGTGGTCGCCCAGGGCAAACTGGAAGACGGCAACACCCTGTTCAAGGCGTCAGAAGTTCTAGCCAAGCATGATGAAAACTACATGCCGCCTGAAGCCCAGCAGGCGCTGGATCAGGCCGCTGTTGAAAAAGCCAGCAAGACGTTGAAGTAATTAGCGCCTGGCGCCTCAAGCCGCATGCGCCACACGGCAAAAGGGAGCCTTAATAGGCTCCCTTTTGCGTTTGGGTAAGTAGGTTGTTACTTGATCCGGGCCTTGGCTTCTTCGATGTTCTGCTGGACGAACTTGCCCTCCTGGGAGTCTGGCCCGACGATCTTGATCACGCGCTCCCAGTACTGGATGGCCTGTTGGTACTGACCCCCATCAAAGGCTAGGCCTCCGGCCATGAAAAGGACCTTGGGGTCCTGACTGCCCTGCTTGATCGCACGGTTGATCCATTGCGCGGCTCCCTTGAGGTCACCCGAAGCGGCCAACGCTTCGGCATAATCTGCCATGAGCTGGGGCTCCTGCTGGATCAGCGGCAGGATGTGATTAAAGGATTTAACGGCATCATCCGGACGATTGAGCACCATGTAGGCGCGAGCCAGTAGCTGCCACCCGGCAGGGTCGTCCGGATTAGCGTCCATCTTGGCCTGCAGTCTTGCAACCATGACATTGGGGTCTGGTCGCGGTTTGACATTGGCTGGATCAAGCGCTGCCGGGTTACCCACCATCAGGTAGACCGTACCGGCACCCAACGGGATCAACAACGCCAGCAACCAGACCAGCCAGCGACCAGTGCGGCGTGTGGAGGCTTTTGGTGTCACATCAGCCGATGCGGGTGGTTGCGTTGTAGAGGCTTCGGGCAGCACGTCAGGTTCATCAACTAGACCGTGCCGGCTCCGACGGCGCAGAAAGAACACTAACCCCAGCAGCCCCCCACCCAGCAGCACAAAGGGGCCGACCCAGAGCAGAATCGTTGTTGCCTTGAAGGGCGGGTCGTAAAGCACATAGTCGCCATAGCGGCTGACCAGAAAGTCGATGACTTCCTGATCTGATTTACCTGATTCGATCAGATGACGCACTTCACGACGCAAGTCTTCCGCAAGATCCGCACGTGAACCAGCCAGAGACTCGTTCTGGCAGACGAGACAACGGAGATTCTCCGAGATGCTGTTCAGGCGCTTTTCAACCACCGGGTCCTGTGCCAGCGGTTGGGCCTCGGCGGCATAAGCCGCACTCCCGGTAGCCAGCAAGAAGGCCACGGCCAGGTGAGTCAACCACATCATGACTTCAACCCTTTCAAAATGGGGTCAATAATTTTCTGTACCACTTCCGGCGTCAGCGGACCCACATGCTTATAGCGAATCACACCGGCCTGATCGATGACATAGGTTTCAGGCACGCCATAAACACCGTAATCAATCCCGACACGGCCATCGGCATCAAAGACCGACAACACATAAGGATCGCCATGCTGCTTCAGCCACGCCAGCGCATCCGGGCGCTTGTCCTTATAGTCCAGACCAATGAGCGGTACATCCGGATTTACGCGCGCAAAGTCGATGAGCACCGGATGCTCGGCACGGCAGGAGACACACCACGAGGCCCACACATTCAGCAGCCAGACGCGGCCTTTCAAATCCTCGGGCGAGAACTGCGCTTTGGCGTCATGCAGCTGGGGGAGATCAAAGGTGGGCGCCGGTTTACCGACCAGGGGCGACGGCACATAGCTCGGGTCTTTACTCAAACCACGCGCCAGAAAAAAGACCAGGATCGCGAAGGTCAGCAGTGGAATCAGGAACAGCCAGAAACGTTTCATCAGGAAACCACCTTCTCGTCAATCAGGAGATCCGACTCGGACTCCGCACGGGTACGGCTTCGGTAACGGCGATCGGATGCGGCCAGAATGCCACCCAGCGCCATGAAGGCACAACCGGCCCAGATCCAGGTCACAAAGGGTTTGTAATAGACCCGCACCGCCCAGGTGTGATCACTGGTGGGCTCGCCCATAGCCACATAGAGATCGCGCGTCAGCGTGCTGTCGATGCCGACCTCAGTCATGGGCATGGTGGAAGAGAAATAGGTTCGCTTTTCGGTATGCAGCATGCCGGTGGCTTTACCGGGTTGATCCAGCGGGCCATAGACGACCTCACCGCGAATGGCCTCGTAGTTGGGGCCACGCACCTGACTGACATCTTTGAGGGTTAACTGAATGTTCTTGATTGAGACCGTGTCGCCGGGTGCCATGCTGACATCCCGTTCAACCTGATAGCTGCTCACAAAGGTAACGCCCACAACGAACACAGCCAACCCCAGGTGAGCCAGCTGCATCCCCCAGAAGGCACGAGGCGGCCAGCTGATTCTTACGCGGGCGATGATCTGGCGGATCACACCGGCCATCACCCAGACTGCCAGACCAGCACCCACCGCCACCATGGGGCGCCAGCCGCCCATCAGGATGGGCAAAGCGACAGCGGCCACGATCGCCAGCACCGCCTCCAGACGCAGACGTTTGAGGAGCGGCCATAGTTGATCCTGCTTCCAGCGGGATAGTGGACCGAGCGGCAAGAGCAGCAAGAGTGGCAACATGATCGGCACAAACACCGCATTGAAATAGGGTGCACCCACCGAGAGCTTCCCCAGACCCAGGGCATCAATCACCATAGGGTATACCGTGCCAAGTAGCACGGCACCGGCGCCGGCCAATAGCAGGACGTTGTTAATCAGCAGTAGAGTTTCTCGCGACACCAGCGCAAAGGCACCACCCCGACCCACCGACGGGGCACGCCAGGCAAACAGGGTGAGCGAACCACCGACCACAATCGCCAGAAAGACGAGAATGAACACCCCACGGGTCGGATCTGCGGCAAAGGCGTGAACCGAGGTCAGCACACCGGAACGAACAATGAACGTGCCCAGTAACGACAGAGAGAATGCGCCGATGGCCAGGAGTACGGTCCAGTTCTTGAAGCTGCCTCGCTTTTCAGAAACGGCCAGCGAGTGGATGAGTGCCGTGCCCACCAGCCAGGGCATGAATGAGGCATTTTCGACCGGATCCCAGAACCACCAGCCGCCCCAGCCCAACTCGTAGTAGGCCCAGTTGGAACCCAATGCGATACCAATCGTGAGGAACACCCAGGCAGCCAGCGTCCAGGGGCGAGACCAACGGGCCCACGCTGCATCAAGGCGCCCGGCAATCAGCGCGGCAATGGCGAAGGCGAACGCCACGGAGAAACCGACGTAGCCCATGTAGAGCATAGGTGGGTGGTACACGAGGCCCGGATCCTGCAACAGAGGATTCAGGTCGCGACCTTCCATCACTGCCGGCAACAACCGGTTGAAGGGATTGGATGTAAACAGAATAAACAGGGTAAACCCAAAGGCAATCAGCCCGAGCACACCCAGTACTCGCGATACCATCTCGACCGGCAGCGAGCGCGAGAAGACGGCAACGGCGGCTGTCCAGCCAGACAGGATCAGCACCCAGAGCAGCAGCGAGCCTTCATGACCACCCCAGACCGCACCAAAACGGTATTCCATCGGCAGTTGTGTGTTGGAATGTTGCGCCACATAGGCCACGGAAAAATCACTGCTCACAAAGCTCCAAGTCAGACAGCCAAAGGAGGTTGCCAGGAACAGGAAGGCCATGAGTGCCAGAGGGCGCGCCATACGCGACCAGAGTGAGTAACCGCTGTGCGGCCCGACCAGACCGAGGATCCCCAACGCCAGAGACGCCATCAGCGCAAGCGCCAGTGCAAACTGGCCTAATTCGGGAACCATCAGACAAACCCTTTCTATCTCTCTGTTGCATGAAAGCGGCCAATGAGGGCCGCGATCGCTTTATATTTGTCGAAACCAACATGCTAAAGGAGCCCCCACCCCGATGCAACCTTTGGCCACCTTACGAATCGCTTAAGAACCCGCGTCGTCGCATGGTGATAGCTCGGGGTAAACTTCGGATAGCGACATTTAACGGGTAATGATTGATGGTTTGGGCTTTTCTGAGCAACTCGCACTGGTTATATCTGCTCTTGCACCCGCTGGTGGTGGTGCTTTTTACATTGCGCATCATCGCGGTACGGCGCCCCCCGGGTGTGGCACTGGCCTGGATTCTGATCGTGACCATCGTGCCTGTGCTCGGTCTGATCGGCTATTTTCTGGTGGGCGAACGACCGATCGGCCGGGATCGCACCAAACGCATTGATAAGGCGCGACCTGTTTACCAGCGGATGACGGCGCTGCTCGATGCCCGCTACCCTGATGCCGAACACCAGATTGCCCCCCAGTTTCAGTCCATGGCGCGGCTCGCCGAGAACCATGGCGGCATGCCCCCGGTACCCGGCAACCGCATGACGCTCCATTCGGATACTCAGGCCTCCTTGCAGGCCTTGATGCAAGATATCGAAGCGGCGCAACAACGCTGTGACCTGGAGTTCTATATCTGGAACCCCGGTGGCACCGCCGATGCCGTCGCCGAATCGCTGATGCGCACAGCCCAACGTGGCGTGGTCTGTCGCATCCTGCTCGATGAAATGGGGAGTGCCACTTTCTGGAAGAGTGACTGGCCCCAACGCATGCGCGCGGCAGGCGTTCTTCTGGTCAAAGCCTGCGCCATCCATCCCCTGAACTTCCAGTTTGGTCGGGCAGATCTCCTTCTGCACCGCAAGATCGTGGCGATTGACCAGAAAATCGCCTGGACGGGCAGCATGAATATGGTGGACCCGACCTGCTTCAAACAGAATGCCGGCGTCGGCGAATGGGTCGACGCCATGATCCGCGTAGAGGGACCGGCTGCAGAAGCACTGACAACAGTCTTTGAGGGCGACTGGGCGGTCGAGAGCAACAACATTCCCGGCTTTAATGCCTACCTTGATGCGATTCAAAGCCTTCCCCTGGCGACTGACCAGGCCAGGGTCGTCGCCCAGGCCGTACCCTCTGGGCCCAGTTACCGGACCACCAACATGTCGCACATCCTACTCAGCGCCATCATGAGCGCCCGGTCGGAAGTGGTCATGACCACGCCCTACTTTGTGCCAGATGATGCCCTCTTTCAGGCGCTGCAAACCACCGCTGCGCGGGGCGTGCAGGTCACACTGATTGTGCCGCAACGCGTGGACTCCCTCCTCGTGCGTTATGCCAGCCGTAGCTACATGGATGACCTGCTGAGTGCCGGCGTCCATATCCGCCAATTTACCGGCGGCTTACTGCATACCAAGAGCCTCGTCATTGATCGCAGCTTTAGCCTATTTGGTTCGGTCAATCTGGACATGCGCAGCCTGCGCCTCAATTACGAAATCACCCTGATGGTTTATGACCCGGTCTTCAGCGCGGAGCTGCGCGCCCTGCAGGATCGCTACCTGGCAAAAGCCCTACCCCTGGACGCCGCGAGCCGGGCACGGGTTCCCTTCCACGAACGCATGGCCGAAAACGCTGCGCAGCTTCTTTCGCCCCTGCTTTAAATCTGGTCTTTCCCATGCTGAGCTATCGCCACGCTTTTCACGCCGGTAACCCGGCTGATGTCCTGAAACATCTGGTCTGGATCCAGGTACTGGATTACATGGCGCGTAAAGACAAAGCGTTCATGGTGGTCGATACCCACGCCGGTGCGGGCATGTATCTGCTCGACAGCACCATGGCCCTAAAGACCGGTGAATCCGCGACTGGCATTGGTAAGCTCTGGCCCCTACCCGGGGAAGAACTCCCTGAAGCGGTGACGCGTTACCGCGCCGTGATTGCCGATGCCAATAACCGCGGCGCGCTTTCCCAGTACCCGGGGTCGCCCTGGATTTCGGCGCACTGCACTCGCCATATCGACCCCCTGCGATTTTTTGAATTGCATTCCAGTGATGCCCCCCTATTGGCCCAGGCGCTGCGCTTTGCCCAGAAACGGACACAGATCACTCAGGCTGATGGGCTGGCCGGGCTGAAATCTCTCATGCCGCCGCCTGCCCGCCGGTCCGCTGTGCTCATCGACCCGTCGTACGAAGACAAGACCGATTACGGCAAAGTTATCCAGACGCTTAAAGAGGCCCTGCAACGTTTTGCAACCGGCACCTATGTCCTCTGGTACCCGATAATAGCGCGCCGCGAATCGGCTGAGCTTTCAGATCGCTTGCTCAAACTGGGGGCACCCAACTGGCTGCACGTAACGCTGAGTACCCAGCCTCCCGCAGCCGATGGTCTAGGCATGACCGGGAGCGGCCTGTTCATCATCAACCCACCCTGGACACTGCCCGCCACGCTGGAAGAAACAATGCCCTGGTTGGCTCAAACCTTGGGCGACTCTGGCCATGGCAGCTACACCCTGGACTGGCAGATTAACTAATCCAGTCACCACGACATCTTGATGGAGATATTTCTATGAGCGACGCACTTCTCTTTACCCCGATTCAGGTAGGCAAAATCCGTTTGAACAACCGGGTGGTCATGGCCCCTATGACCCGCTCACGGGCAGGCGCCGGCGAAGCACCCACCGCGCTCAATGCCACCTATTACGCACAGCGTGCGAATGCGGGCCTCATCATCAGCGAAGCCTCACAGATCTCGCAACAGGGTCAGGGCTATGCCTGGACACCCGGTATCTATAGTGAGGCCCAGGTTGCCGGCTGGAAAAATGTCGTCGATGCCGTACACGACAAGGGCGGCCATATGGCGCTGCAGCTCTGGCACGTTGGCCGGATCTCACACCCGCTGCTGCAACCCAGTGGTGCTGACCCGGTGGCGCCTTCGGCAATTCAGGCCAAAGGCCAGTGCTTTGTAATTCAGCCCGATGGCACACCTGCCAACGTGCCGACCGCGATGCCCCGTGCATTGGAAACGCACGAGTTGCCCGCTCTGGTGACCGAATTTGCCAACGCGGCTCGCCATGCCATGAAGGCGGGCTTTGATTTTGTGGAAGTGCATGCGGCGAATGGTTACCTGCTCAACCAGTTCCTCTCACCTAATAGCAACCAGCGTACTGATGCCTATGGCGGAAGCCTGGAAAACCGTGCCCGCTTTGTGCTGGAAGTGGTTGATGCCGTGGTGGCTGCAGTGGGTGCCGACAAAGTCGGCGTTCGCCTGTCACCCCAAGGGGTTTTTAACGATATCGACGACCCGGAGTCCACGGCGATGGCCCTCTACCTGGCCAAGGCCTTCACGCAGCGTAATCTGGCTTACCTGCATATTGCCGAACCGGATTGGGCCGGTGGCGCGCCATTAACCAACGAGTTCCGGCTGCAGCTGCGCGAAGCTTTTGCCGGCACCTTGATCACCTGTGGTGGCTACAACGCCGAAACTGCCGAAGCACTGCTGGGCGGCAACCTGGCCGATATGGTGGCCTTTGGTCGGCCGTTCATTGCCAACCCGGATCTGGTGCGCCGGATGCAAGAGAACGCGCCGCTGAATGAACCGGATCCAAATACCTTCTACGGTGGTACCGAAGCCGGTTACACCGACTATTCGTCACTGACCTGAGTGTCTGTAGCAAGCCGGGGTTTATTTAAGCCTTGCCGGTTTTAGTCTCGAGCGCTTCCCAGCGCTCGAGCAGCAGCATCAGCTCATCATCAATAGCAGCAAGACGATTGGCCATCCCCTGTGCCTCCCCCGGGTCATTAGCATAGGTCGCCGGATCGTTGACTTTTTCCATCAACGCGGCCTGCTCGGTCTCCAGCGCTTCGATCTGACCGGGCAGCGCATTGAGTTGTTGTTGTTCCTTGTAACTCAGTTTGGTGGCTCGGCCGCCTGTAGCTGAAGCCGCCTCAGAGGCATTGGCGACTGGCTTGGCCGAAGCCTTGTCTGATGCCTTCTGAACAGGCATGTGCTGCGCCGCATGCCAGGCCGCCCAATCGCTATAGCCGCCGACAAACTCCCGCCACTGGCCAGCACCCTCGGCAGCAATCACCTGCGTCACTACGTTATCCAGAAAACTCCGGTCATGACTGACCAGCAGGATCGTCCCCTGGTAATCCTGCAACAGGCTTTCCAGCAGCTCCAGCGTGTCGATATCCAGATCATTGGTGGGCTCATCGAGCACCAGAATGTTCGCCGGACGCGCGAAGAGGCGTGCCAGCAATAAACGATTCCGTTCGCCCCCCGAGAGTGACTTTACCGGTGAGCGGGCCCGCTGCGGCGAGAACAGAAAGTCACTCAGGTAGCTCATCACATGGGTGCGATGACCGCCCACCTCGACATAGTCCGAGCCCGGCGAGATGACCTCATGCAATGGCGCCTCCGGATCGAGCGCGGTACGGAACTGGTCGAAGTACGCCACCTGCTGTTTGGTGCCACGACGAACCGTCCCACTATCGGGTTCAATCTCGCCCAGAATCAGACGCAGCATGGTGGTCTTGCCAGCGCCATTGGGACCGATTAAGCCAACACGATCGCCCCGCATGATGCGGCCACTGAAGTCATCAATGATCTTACGATCGCCATAAGACTTGGAGACATTGATCAGATCTGCCACCAGCGCCCCCGAGGAATCCCCCGAATCAACGCGCATATTGACCTGACCCTGCTGATTACGCCGGGCCGCCCGCTGCGCCCGCAACTGATCCAGACGCTGCACCCGGAACTGTGCCCGTGTGCGGCGCGCTTCAACGCCTTTGCGAATCCAGACCTCTTCCTGCGCAAGTAGCTTGTCGGCACGCGCCTGTTCCAGCGCCTCCTCGTGCAGGCGTTGCGCCTTGCGCTCCTGATACTTGGTGTAGGAACCTGGGTAGTTACTCAGGTGGCCGCGATCCAGTTCGACAATACGCGTCGCCAGACGATCCAGAAAGCGCCGGTCATGGGTGATAAAGAGCAGCGCCACATTCCGAGCCAGCAGTAGATTCTCTAGCCAGTCGATGGCGGCAATATCCAGGTGGTTGGTGGGCTCATCCAGCAAGAGCACATCCGGCTCCGACACCAGGCCACGCGCCAGGGCGACCCGCTTTTTCTGGCCACCGGAAAGCCCTTCGACCAGCACATCAGAATCCAGGTGAAACTCGGCAATCACCCGCTCGGCCAGCGCATTCTGCTGCCAGGCTTCGGCCGCCTCAAGCTCATGCTGCAGGCGGGCCAGTTCTTCCAGGGCGGTGGCGCGCTCCAACTCGGGAAGATCCCCTAGGCGGTGCGAGAGGTCGTGGTATGCCGCCAGCAGTCGAGACTGCTCACCAAGCCCGCCAATGACAGCATCAAAGACGGTGGCACCCGGTTCAAACTCGGGCTCCTGGGCTACGTAGGTGATCCGTAAGTCCGGCGCCTTCCAGATCTGGCCATCATCCAGCGGTCGCAGACCGGCCAGAACGGAGAGCAGTGACGACTTGCCCGTGCCATTGCGGCCGATCAGAGCGACCCGTTCACCCGCGTCGATCTGGAATTCAACATGATCTAGCAATGGCACATCGCCATAGGCCAGACAACCATTGCTCACAGAAAACAGAGGCATCGCTGGTCAATACCCTGTCAAACGGTGCAGGTCCTGGATCACCTCGGCACTGTGCTCGGATACCGACACATCGGTATACACCTTGGCAATACGGCCATCGGGATCAATAATGTAAGTATAGCGGCGCGGGAAGCCGGTAATCCCCAGATTCATCCAGGCGCCGTACTGACGGGCAAAGGCACCGCCGGTGTCCGACAGCAGAGGGAACGGCAGATGAAACTTCAAAGCAAACGCAGCATTAGCGGCTTGCGAATCGGCACTCACCCCCACCAATACCACGCCCATGGATTGAAACTGCTGCCAGTCATCACGGAACTTACACGACTGGCGCGTACATCCCGGGGTATCGGCCTTGGGGTAAAAATAGAGCACTACCCAGCGCCCCCGGTAATCTGCCAGTTTATGATGAACCCCGCGCGTATCGCGCAGATCGAAAGCCGGTGCCGGCTGGCCGACCGCCGGTAGAGCGCCTTCAGTGGATGCGCTTCGCGAACGGCCGCGCCAGTACCAGATCAGCAGGCCAATCACAACAACAAAAAGTATGTATTTCATGGGGCACCATAACCGGCAAAAGAACCTGGCGTCCCCGAGTGGAATCGAACCACTAATCTTCCCTTAGGAGGGGAAAGTTATATCCATTTAACTACGGAGACGACTGGCCGAATTATACCGGCAGCGACCTTAGTGCACGCTGGATGTATCGATCTCTCGAGTGGGTTTGGGTACCAGCCAAATGAAAAATGCCGAGACGATAAGAATGACCGAAACCACAAGCATCAGTTCGTTGGTGGCCAGCATGACACTCTGCTCGGTCACCATGCGTTCAAGAACCAGCATCGCTTGGTCATCAGTCATTCCCTGACTGGTTAACTGGTTATAAACCACTTGCCCGGGATCAATAACACCAACGAGCTCAGCCCGGTTTCGGGTGATTTCATCTTCCCAGTAAGTCGTTACCACCGAAGTGGCAATCGCGCCAGAAAGAGTCCGCATGAAGTTCATCAAACCGGCGGCCGAGTTGGTTTCTTCTTCATCCACACTACTCAGCGCCGCTGCCGTCGAGGGAATAAAAAAGAACGGCATACCTAGGCCAAGCAACATGAGTGGTAATGCCACATCCCAGTAAGTCATTTCGGTCGTGGCGATGGTACGGTAAAAGGTCATGGCACCGAGCCAGATGATGCCGTAAAACACCAGCTTGCGCGGATCCATCTTCATTGACATGGCCGCAACGGCTGGCGCCACAAAGAAAGCGGTAATGCCAATCCAGGCGGTGGTCATGCCGGCATCGGTGGCGGTATAGGCCATAAAACTCTGCAGCCAGAGGGGCGTCAGGACGTTGGCTGCAAAGAACCCGGCAAAGGTCAGCGAGATTGTGATCACTGCTGCCGTAAAGCCCCGATGCCGGAAAACGCGCAAATCAACAATGGGATGCGCTTCTGTAAACTCCCAGATAAGAAAAGCGACAAAACCAATGACGGCGACTACCGCCAGAGCAACAATGATCGGCGACGAGAACCAGTCGAGGTTCTTGCCCTCATCCAGCATGATCTGCAGTGCCCCCACCCAGACGATCAGCAATACGAACCCCACCACGTCGATGGGATTACGCACAATGGTGGTTTCGTAACGTCGCAGGACCTTCCAGCAGATCCACGCGCATGCCGCAGCAATAGGTAAGTTGATAAGGAAAATCCAGGGCCAGGTGTAGTTATCGCAGATCCAGCCCCCCAGAATAGGACCTAACACCGGGCCGACCAGTGTGGTCATGGCCCAGATCCCTGTTGCTGCACCCGCTTTTTCTTTTGGGAAGATACGCAGCAGGAGGGTCTGGGAAAGCGGCATTAACGGGCCACCGGCCATCCCCTGCAAGACCCGCGCGAAGACCAGAAACCCCAGCGAGGTCGACATACCCGCCAGCGCAGAAAACAGGCCAAACGCGGCCATCGCCACTACAAAGACCTTGACCGAACCATAACGCTGAGTGAACCAACCCGTGAGCGGCACCGTAATCGCTTCGGCTACGGCGTAGGAGGTAATCACCCAGGTGCCCTGTGTGGGCGTGACGGCCAGTCCACCGGCAATAGTGAGCACCGACACATTAGCGATGGTCATGTCCAGAATGGCGATCAGGTTCGCCATGGACAGGAAGAACGCCGCTGCCCAGAGTTGCCAACCTGTTAACGGCGGCAACTGAGATGGTGGCAACTTTGTCGGCGAAGGTTCAGCCGTTGCGGACATCAGTCACTCCGGGTATCAACCCGCACGCGCATGGAGACACCCACGCTGAGCGGATTCGCTGCCAACTCTTCGGATGACAGGCGGATACGGACCGGCACGCGCTGAACGACTTTGATCCAGTTACCGGTCGCGTTCTGCGCCGGGATTGCTGCAAAGGCTGCACCGGTGCCCCCCGAGAATCCATCGACCACACCTTCGTAGACCACACGGCTGCCGTATAGATCCGCTGTTAGGCGGACTTTCTGGCCGACCCGGATCTTTTCGAGTTCGCTTTCCTTGAAGTTGGCATCAACATGCAGATTCTGCAGCGGGACGATCACCATCAATGGTGCGCCGGCCCGAACACGCTGACCCAGCTGCACCTGACGTTTGGCCACCACACCATCAATGGGCGCCCGCAAGGTCGTGCGCTCGAGATTAATGGTGGCTTCCCGGTAGGTGGCGCTGGTCAGTGCCAGGTCGTTTTCCGAACGGGTCAACTCGTCGGCCGAGACCGAACCGGTCGTCGCCAGCGCCTTGCGCCGATCGTAATCAATCTTGGCACGGTCATAATTGGCCTTGGCTTTGTCGTAAGCGACCTGCATATCGCGTGGATCGATCTTGACGAGGATATCGCCTGCGATGACACGATTAGTATCCACGACATTGACCGCTTCAATAGTGCCGTCAATCTCCGGGGTGACCTGCGCAATCTCCGCCGCGGTGTATGCATTGTCTGTACTGACATATCGTGACCCATAGAACGCCCAATACAGAGCAAAAGCCACCGTCACTACCCCCACACAAACGCCCAGAATGGTGAAGGCCTTTTTGCGCTCGGCAATTTTGCTGACAATCTGTTTTTTCCGGCTCACCGCGGTAACTCCTCTGTTTTCTTGATATCGATCTGATCCTGCAGACTGCTCGTTTGATACCCGCCGCCCAGAGCTTTGATCATGGCCACATCCAGAATGAAGGCGCGGGTCTGCACATCGGTCTGCACGCGCCAGCTATTGAGCAGCTCGTCTTCGGCCACCAGCACATCGAGATAATTGGCCAAGCCACCGCGGTAGCGGTTGGCAGCGACCTGTACCCCCTGGTTCTGGGCGTTGACGCTGCTTTGCACCAAATCCATCTGCTTCTGCAATTGCTGCAGGCCGGCGGCCACATCGGCTACCTCATTGAGTGCCTGAACCAGGGTCTTCTCATAATTGGCGACATTCTCGTCGTACTCCGCCCGGGCAGCCGCCAGATCGGCGCGCAACTTGCCACCAAGGAAGATCGGCAGATAGATGGCCGGCCCGGCATTACTCATGTAAGAGCCTGACTCGATCAGTCGGTTAATGCCAAGCGATTGGCCGCCAACAAAGGCCGCCACATTCACATTGGGGTAGAACAGGGCTTTGCGGTTTTCAATACGGCTCTGGCCGGCTTCGGCCTGCCAACGCGACGCCACAATGTCCGGTCGTCGACCGACAAGGTTGATACCGATATCAGCCGGTAAGGCATACCTGACACTGAGCAGGGTTTTAGGTGGCTCGATCTTTAGCCCCCGGTCAGGCCCGGCACCCACCAGGGCCGCCAAGCGGTTGCGCGTTTCGGCAATGCGCACATCGATCTGTACCAGTTCATTTTCAACCAGATGCATCTTGCCAGCAGCCTGGCTGACTGCGCCCACGTTTTCGAGCCCTTGGGTCTGGCGCTCCCTGAAGAGCACCCAGGTTTTTCGGCGGATATCGAGAGACTTCTGCGCCGTTTCACGATCGGCTACCAAACGGGCCAGATCTGCATAACTGCGTGCGATGGAGGTCGTCAGAATCAACTGAGCCTGCGCTGCTTCGGCGCGCCGTGCCTGGCTCTCCGATACGGCGGCAGCCAATGCAGCCCGGTTCTTGCCCCAGAAATCAATTTCCCAGTTGAAGTTCAGCGTGGCCTGACCATAGGAATACCACCCCTGCGGCGTATAAGGCGCCGGCACAATGTAATTGGTACTGACCTCCTGACCGAAGACCGTACCCTCAGCGGACAACTGCGGATACAGGATGGAGCCCACCGACTTCGACTGTGACTCGGCACGACGTAATCGCGCCTGTGCCGCCTTTAGATCGGGCGAGCCGGCCAGCCCCTCCTCCATGAGTTGATTGAGCTGCGCATCATGATATTTTTCCCACCAGCGATCATTCGGCCACTCGGACTCGGCCGCTTTGAAGGATTGCGTGCTTTCAAACGTTTCAGGCGCTTTGGCTTCGGGCAATGGTCCCAGTGAGGACATAGGCGCGCAGGCACCGAGCAGCATCGCCAGCATAGCGGCGGCGAAGGGCTTGAGCGGAAACAGACCGCCATTACGCATGTCCCGACTCCATGACCCTGAACAAAGCCTGTGTGGCCTGCTGGATCTCGGTATCGGCCAATGCCGATCGCATCCAGGCACGGGTCATATCGACCAGCTCGCGCATGACTTTACCCACAAAGCGATTGCCCTTGGCTGTGAGCCGAACGGGCTTCACCCGGTTGTCCTGTTTCGCGACGGAACGTTCCACATAGCCCTTCTCTTCCAGGAGATGAATCACTTTGGTCAGGCCACCCGAGGTAATGAGCACACGCTCCTGCAGCTGCCCCGGGGTAAGTTCATGCGGCGCTTTGGCACAACGCAAGGTGGCCAGCACATCAAATTCCGCCGGGGTCAGGCCATGCTGATCCCAGACTTCCTTGGCTTTGGCGTGCGCTACCTTATGTGCACGTTCCAGGTTGAGGAACATAGGAACTACCAGCGGATCATGGCTGATCGCCCATTCAAAATTGGCTTCCTGATTCATCCTCTGCGGGCTCCGGATAACGAGCCCGCATAATAACTATCTTTCTAGAAAGATACAAGGGCATGGGCACGTACCGCCGCTGATGACGCCTCTTTAACAGCTGCCGCAAAGCTGCCAGGTATCGCGCGCGATGACCGATTCTTCATTGGTGGGAATGATCCAGACAGCAACACGGCTCGTATCGGTCGAGATACGGCATACCCCGGAGGCCGTAGCATTGCGGACCGGATCGATCTCGACCCCGGCCCAGGCCAGCGCTTCGCAAGCTCGCGCGCGTATGGTCGGCGAGTGTTCGCCAATGCCGGCCGTAAAGACGATCCCGTCCAGCCCGCCGATAGCGCCCATGGCAGCGCCGGTTTCGCGCGCCAGCATATACACAAACAGATCAATGGCCAGCCTGGCATTTGGCGCAGAAGATTGTTCGAGATCGCGCATGTCATTGGAGATGCCACTCACCCCCAGCAGACCAGACTGCTTGATAATCAACTGTTCCACTTCATCCGGACTCATGCCCTGCTGTTCAATCAGATACAGGGCAATCATCGGATCCAGCGAGCCTGTGCGTGTTCCCATCATTAACCCGTCGAGTGGCGAGAAGCCCATCGAGGTATAGGCACTCCTTCCCTCAACTAGGCCACAGAGGCTGGCCCCACTCCCTAGGTGCATTACGACCGTATGCCCCCTGGCAAGCTTCGGGTCGAGAAGCGGCAATTGTGTACTGATGTAATCGTAGGATAGACCGTGAAAGCCCCAGCGGCGAATTCCCATATCCCTGAAGCGTAACGGCAGTGCATAGATATCAGCCACTTCGGGCTTGGTGCGATGAAAGGCAGAATCGAAACAGGCTACCTGCAGCAGATCCGGATGCGCCTCGCGCAGAACGCGAATCCCTTCTACCTCTGCTGGCTGATGGCTGGGCACAATGGGGCAATAGCGCTCCAGCACGTCGAGTACGTGATCATCCACCACCACCGAGTGCGGGTACTCCACTCCGCCCAGAACCACCCGGTGCCCAACAGCTTTAAGCTGATAGTCAGCGGCCTGCTGATGGACAAAGTCCAGAATAATCTCGACGGCCTCGCTGCGGCGCATCGGTGCTCCCCAGGACTTTTCTTCCGAGTTTCTTCCTAAAGTATGGACAGCCTTAAAGCGGGGTTGCCCCAGCAATCCTTCAATCTGGCCGCCTAGAACAAGCCGGGGCTCACCCGCGTCCACTGCATAGAGCGAGAACTTGACGCTCGAGGAGCCCGTATTAAGGCACAGTAGCGCTAACTTAGGTTCGGTCATGGCATACGTCCAAGAATGATTTACGCCGAGTGTGCCATGCCATCATCACACCTTGATGACAGCCCACCCTACTTAGCGCTTGTAATAGCCCCGGTACCAGTCAACAAATCGGCCCACCCCATCACGCACCGAGGTCGCCGGCTGGAAACCCACCCAGGCATCCAGCGCACAGGTATCGGCAAAGGTTTCCGTCACATCCCCCGCCTGGAGCGGGAGGAAGTTTTTCTGGGCGGTCATACCGACGGATGCCTCGATGGCCGTGATGAAATCCATCAGCGGCACCGGGTCACTGTTGCCGATATTAAAAATACGGTACGGGGCACGACCCGTATGCGGCAAAGGGTGCTGCGGATCAAAACCCGCATCCGGGGTAGCGGGCTTATCCAGCACGCGGATCACCCCTTCGACAATATCGTCGATATAGGTAAAGTCCCGGCGCATCTTGCCTTCATTGAAGACTTTGATCGGCTCGTTATTCAGCATGGCGCTGACAAAAAGGAACAGCGACTGATCCGGCCGTCCCCATGGGCCATACACCGTGAAGAACCGCAAACCCGTTACCGGCAGGTTGTAGAGGTGGCTGTAGCTATGCGCCATCAGCTCGTTAGCACGCTTGGTGGCAGCGTAGAGGCTCACCGGGTGATCCACACTGTCTGCCTCAGAGAACGGCATCTTCTCATTGCCGCCGTACACGCTGGAGCTGGAGGCATAGACCAGATGACCCACCCGATTCTGACGACAGCCCTCCAGAACATTCAGAAAGCCCGTCAGGTTGCAGTCAGCATAGGTATGCGGGTTGGTGACCGAGTAACGCACACCGGCCTGGGCTGCGAGGTGAACGACGCCATCAAACTTTTCCTGGGCAAACAGATCGGCGATGAGGTCACGGTCAACCAGATCTCCTTTGATAAATCGGAAACCAGGGTACTTTTTCAGCACGTCCAGTCGGCCCAGCTTGAGTGCCGGATCATAGTAGTCATTGAGGTTATCCAGCCCGACCACGGTATCGCCACGCTGCAGCAGGCGTTCAGCAGTATGCATGCCGATAAAACCGGCAGCACCGGTAACCAGATAGTGACGGGGCATCAGGGCATCCAGGGACAAGGCTTATAATTGAGCATTATCGCATTGAAGCGGCACCCCGCCGAAATTCTGCCCCATGGCTTACCCTGCGTTCCCCTCCCCCCGTTGGCATGCTGCCCCCCTTAAGCTGGTCTTTTTGGGGTTGATGGCATTCCTGCTGGCAGCCTGTACCCCGCTGGCCACCAAACCGGACCCCACCGAGTATCTGGATGCGGCCGACTATGACCGCATGAAGCAGGTGTCATCACAGCCGGGAATTCGTATCTTTCGCTATCAGAGCCCCGATTTCAGGAGGAGTGACTTCAAGACCGTGATGGTCGACCCGATTGTGCTTTACCAGTCTGCCGAGAAAGACCTGGGCAAAGACGGCATCTCGGAGGAAACTATTTACCGGGTCCGCAACTCCATGGACATTGCCATGCGCCAACTGGTCCGCAAGCAGTTCGGCATTAGTTATAAACCGGGTGCCCGTGTAGCGCGTCTGAGCACGGCCATTACCGGGGCTCTGCTTGATGGCGACCAGTTCCGTCCAAGAAGCCTAGTACCCATATCTACCGTACTCAAGGCTGCCGGCAAAGGCGACACCATCCAGGGCCGAAAACCCTACCTGATGGTCGAGGCAAAACTGGTCAACAGCACCACCGGCAAGATCATGGGTGAAGGTGTTTACCTGGTGTCCAGCGAACAGTTCCGGCGCGAAGTCGACTCCCCGGAAAAGTTCCAGTTGCTGGCAAACCAGTGGGTCAAGGGTGCCATTAGCGTTGCCAGCGGACTGCGCTAAATTTTTGGCGCATAATTGTTCTTATGATGCTCAAAAAACTAGTCGCTCTCTGCGTGACCGTCTGCGTATTGTTTGCCCCAATGGCAAGCAGTGCCAACGTGGTTGCTAGCTTCTCGACACATGAGGTACCCATGCAGATGGCTGACTGTCATCCGGGTTCACCTCACGATGGGGTTCAGGCCGTCTCCGAGACACAGCAAGCCGACACCCATCATGTACATGCCTGTTGCGTCAGTCTTATCGCCATCGTGGCGAACTGGCATTTAAGCCATGCAGCCGCCTCGTCGGCCACGCCCATCGGACTCCTTCCGTCGCTGGGTTTCGGCGTGCGACTTGATAGTCTTTTCCGACCCCCCAGACAGATCTCCTGATTAAGACCCTCGTTTTGAACTCATGCCCTTCGGCATGATCATCGTGTCTATTTGGAGATTCAATAATGAACATGACCCACTACATGGAGCTGTTGGCCACCAACCAGCCCTGGAACCTGATTATTTTCATGGCTATCCCCGTTATTCTGGCGGAAACCGTGGCAATTACTGAGCTTTATATCCTCTATACCCGGAAGTTGCATGGCTGGGTCCGCAACCTCAACCGCATTGCCGGCATCGTGGTTGGCCTCTATTTCACCGGGATCATTGCCTACCTGCTCATCAACGCCGTGATGCCCATTACCAGAGCCGGTGAATGGCGCACCATCATTGATGTGATCGCCGTTTCAACCTATCTGATTGGCGGCATTCCCATGGTACTGATTGCACTTCAGGACCTAGGGCTGCTACATAAAAATGCCAGCGAAGAAAGTAAGCTGGGCTATCACGCGGTTTATGTGGCTGTCTTTCTGGTCTTTGCACATCTCGCCATGATTGCCGGGATGATGGACCCAAGCATACTGGGCTACCAGGGCGAAATGCCTCACGACATGTCTCAACCGATGATGCAGCCCGATCAGATGCCGATGCAGAGCCACATGGGTAACAGTGGAAATATGCCCATGTCTCCGAGCCAGATGCCCGCACATCCGGGCCCCATGCACAAGTAACCAATAAGGCCTCACCCCGTCAGGGGTGAGGCACACCCACATCGAGAACGATATGAAATTACTCATTAGCGCCCTTTTGTTTTCAATAGCCACGATGGCCACTGCTCAACCCAGCGGCAAGACCGTCGATATGTACGAAAACCCCTCCTGCCCCTGCTGCAAGAACTGGGCTACCTACATGGAGAAAAACGGCTTCCAGGTCCGGGTTCATAACGTGGACGATATCAACATCTCCCGTCAGAAACTCGGCATGCCCCAGAAATATGGTTCCTGCCATACCGCTGTGATTGACGGTTATCTGATCGAAGGCCATGTCCCGGTCTCGGACATCAAACGACTGCTCTCAGAAAAGCCCAAGGCCGTTGGCCTTGCCGTCCCGGGCATGGTGGTCGGATCGCCGGGTATGGAAGGGCCTAATCCGAAGCCCTATCAAACGCTCATCATCAAACCTGATGGTGTCTCATCGGTTTTTGCCTCGCATTGATACTCATGAAACTCACACCCTATATTTTAGGATTGGCAATCGGTCTAAACCCGCTAACGGGTTTGGCCGACGATGCCGTCACACATGCCTACCCCGATATTCCCGGGGTTAAAGCGCAGGTTCTGATTAAAACTACTCAAGCATGGAACGGATCAAGCCTTCCCGAGTACGGCCAGGGACAACCCGAAGTCACCATTATTCGATACAGCTTTGCCCCGGGCGCCAAACTTCCCATGCATATGCACCCGGTCATCAATGCCGGTGTTCTCCTCAAGGGGGAACTGACTGTAACCACCAAAACAGGTGAACAGATCACGCTTAAAGCGGGTGACCCACTTGTAGAGCTTTTCAAGGAATGGCACTCCGGTGTCAACCCAGGAAAAGAACCAGTCGATCTAATCGTGGTTTATGCCGGCACCGTCGGTACGCCGCTGGTTATTCGCGAGCAGTAAAAAAGCCCCGTGATGGCCTCACGGGTTTTTAGTGCAGGGTTAACGAGGGATCTTGCTCGCCAGCCTGCTTCTCACTTTGCGCCTGTTCCCGAGCTACCTGGCATAAGCCACGGCGAATCCTGCGGACAAAAAACGGCATCAGAGCTAACGCCAGAATGGGCAGAACATAGGCATACTGAATCAGATAAGCTAGGAAATCATCAGTCTCTAAGGAAACCGTTGGCCTGATCTGCCAGGCGAGAAGGATCACTACAACCAGAGTGACGAATTGTTCAAGCCGGTCAAATTCGACTTGCCTTGCCTTGTCCAATATCTGCCGCCACTGCGATACGGGCCACTGTTGAAGCCCCGGAAACAGATGTAACAAGACCCATTGCACCAAGGGTGATCTGGGAATCAGGCTCTGGCTGGCCATTACAGAACCAGGAAGGCAAAAATAGCCACAAACGTTGGCGGGAGCGCAGCAAACAACAAGCCCAGCGGACTCACCGACTCATCATCAAAGCTTGATTTGAGAATGGCCACGCCTGCCGGATTGGGCGCATTGGCAATAATGGTCAAGCCGCCGCCTGTCACCGCACCGGCAACAATGGCATATTTAAATTCGGCCGACACCCCTTCAACCAGCGAAGCCAGGTAGGTCAGTGCAGCATTGTCGGTAATGGCGGTCAGCGCAGTGGCCAGAAAATAGAGCACCGTGGGCTCGACACCCGTAAGCGCGCTTTGCAGCCACCACTGCTGCAACCCACCCAGCACAACCAGACCGGCCAGGAAAAAGGCAACCAGCAGACCCTCGCGCAGAATCAACCGGTCCTGGTACTGCTTGTAAGCCTCTGTGTAACCGAGGAAGAATAAAAAGAGCCCCATGAATACTGCTGCATGATGGGCAAATAGGACCACACCCACGAGGAAAAGCAGATGTATCCCGATAACGGTGTAAGGCATCTTATGCGCATCGGATGCGGGCTCTGATTTTCCTTTGGCCGCGACTTCCTTACGGAAAAACCAGGTCAGAACCGCGGCATTGAAGAACACCGCTGAGGCTGCCTTCCAGCCAAAGTGCGACAACATAAACAGGGAATTCCACTCCCATTTGGCGGCCACCATCAGCACCGGCGGCGCGGCAAAGTTGGTCAGGGTTCCCCCAATCGAGATGTTCACAAAAAGGAGACCAATCGTGGCGTACTTGAGACGCTTCGACAGGTGGTGCTGGAAATAGCCATCTCGCAGCATGAGGGCTGCCAGAGTCATCGCCGCTGGCTCGGTAATCAACGACCCGAGAAGAGGCACCACAGAAAGACATAGAAAATAGACTCCGACTGATCTTTGAATCGGAATCAGCGAGGCAATATAGCGAATCAGACTCATCACCACATTGAGAATCGGTTTGCTGGCGGCAATCACCATAATCACAAACACGAACATCGGCTCGGTAAAGTTTCGTGACTCAAGATAGCTGACGGTCGCAGTCTGACCTGAAAGCCAAAAGAGTATGGCGATCAGAACAAAAGCCCAGAATCCGAAAACCACTTCGACTTCACCCAGGAGGTGCCATAGCCCCGCATGTTTAGGCTGCACATGCGCAAGGTGAGCAAATATCTTTGTCGAGAATGTATGCAGAACCGCAATAAAGAAGATGGCGGCGGCGATAATTTCCGGAGTTGTGGTAGCGGCGTTGAGCATGTTATCGATCGATTAAATGACCCGATCGACTATAGCCATACCCTTCCAGCAACATAATTCGGGAGGCACGTATGCGGTTTACGTAAGTGTTTCACTTATTACTTCAATACGTCGCTTAAGTTAGAGTTAACAAATTATTGATATACATCTCCTACCTGCACATCCGCCCTCAGGTGCCTCGCTCCATGGCATGCCGTAGGAACACCTCATCCGGGGGAAAGCTACAACTCGGATAGGGGGTTTCGGGTTAATAATTTTTTGAACAACTTTTTATCTAGCCTCGCCTTTGCCCTTCTTTATATTGCGCTTGACGCAGCGAGCTTTATTCGTCCGCTCCATGGGCTAAACATTACCCCCTGGAATCCTGCACCGGCACTGGGTCTTGTTTACCTATTCCGCAAGGGCCGCGAGGGTTGGCTCGTTGTTCTGGCCACGGTGCTATTAAGTGAGCTCCTTATCCGTGGCGTACCGCAAACATGGTGGAGCACCGTCGCATCTGCCAGCATTCTTGGACTGGGATATATCCTGCTCGAAGAGATTTTGCGCCAGCGAATTCCGCTGACGCATCTCATTGGCGAAGGGAACTCATTGGCAGCCTGGGTAATGCCGATTGCAATTGGCACCCTCTTGCTCAGTCTTACTTACATCACAAGCCTTTACCTCTTCAATCTACTACCTCCCGATGGCTGGCAAATGGCTGTCTTGCAATTCTGGGTCGGAGATGGTGTCGGAATTGTCGTGGCGCTTCCGTTATTTTTGTGGCTCTCTAGCGTTCGTGGGCGGGAACTGCTGGCTACTGCCTTATTGCGTTGGGAAACGCTTGGCTACACCATACTCAGTCTCATCGCGATCTATCTTTCTTTCGACATCGGCATCGACAGCGGATTCAAACCGTTCTATCTACTTTTCCTGCCAATTATCTGGGCGGCAGCTCGCCAGGGGATGTCGGGGGCCATTATTTCGGCAACCCTACTCCAGCTCGAACTGATCATCGCCATGCAGACCCTGGGACATGCAGAGATTTCCTTACCCGAGTTACAAATGCTATCTCTGGTCATGGCGCTGATCGGGTTCTTTATAGGCGGCGTTGTCGATGAGCAGCGACGAACCAGCGAAGAGCTTCGCCAGTCCTTGAGAATGGCTGCGGCAGGGGAAATGGCTGGTGCATTAGCCCATGAGCTTAATCAGCCTCTGACCGCCCTATCGGCATATGCGGCTGCTTGTGAAATACTGATCAACCGCGGTGAACGTGGCGAACTTCTTGATCAGGCACTGCGAGGAATGGCACTTGAGTCCGCCCGGAGTGGGCAAGTGGTTCGTCGACTCAGAGACTTTTTCAGAACGGGGGACACGAAGCTTGAGTCCGTGACGCTGAAAGAGATCATCTGCCCGGTTGTGAGTCAGTATCAGGAGAAGGGCCAGCAGAATAATATTCGGTTGGAAGTAGGTACCCTGCCTGCGCTCAAGCTGCTGGTTGACCGATTACAGATTCAGGTGGTTTTACGAAACTTGCTGGCAAATGCTTTCGAAGCCGTGAGTGATCTTACACAGCCAAGCCGTTTGGTGACAGTTCGATGCAAAACCCTTTCGGATGCTCAAGTAGCGATCACGGTTCAAGACAATGGTCCGGGGCTGTCGAAGCATGCAGCCGAGTCTCTTTTCAAACCCTTTCATTCAACCAAGTCCAGTGGGTTAGGTCTGGGGCTTGTCATCAGCCGTGCCATCGCCGAAACCCACGGTGGCAGCCTTGCCGGCATCGTTGCCGACCACGGCATGTTTACGCTTATTCTGCCGACGCATGAGAACAAAAACCATGTCTGAAATGAACCTATTTATTGTGGATGACGATCCTGCCATTCGCGATTCGCTCAGCCTGCTTCTGGGCATCCAGAACTACCGGGTTGCCGTTTTTAGCGATGCCACGAGCTTTCTCAAGGCCTACCGCAAGGATTGGAAAGGCTGCGTCCTTCTTGACATCCGCATGCCAGGTACTGATGGTCTTGCATTACAGCAGAAACTGACAGAGATGGGCAGCCCATTGGTCGTTATCATCATGACCGGGCATGGCGATGTTGCCTCGGCACGCACCGCATTCCGGGCACATGCCGTCGATTTTCTTGAAAAACCGCTTGATAACAGGAAGCTGATGTCAGCTATCAGCGATGCCTTTACCCGACTCCACTTTCAAAAAGATGCCAGTGAGCAGAAAGACGAGCTGGATCGCTTACTAGCTTCGCTCACTCCTCGCGAACGGGAAGTCAAAGACCGAGTTGTTGCCGGCCTGCACAACCGGGAAATTGCTGCCGAGCTGGGTATCAGTCCACGAACTGTTGAGGTTCACAAGGCGAGAATGATGGACAAAATGGGGGTTGGCAATGTCGCTGATCTGGTTCGGTTGACCCTCAAACAATCCGCATAATTCTTTAACCAATCCTGCTAAACCCAGTGCACGGTTGAGGATGTTGGCAAAATTCAAGACGTAAAAAAAGCGCCTGCGGGCACTCATTTAAAGGCGTTTGCTATGTGGCGGAGAGGGTGTCCTTAAGAATCGCCCTGCAAACCGCCTCAGTGGCTGATTCTACAACATATGCAACAAAAACCCACCAACGTACCCACCGTAAACTGATCTCTCCCAGGAATTACTTGGATATAGCAGCAAACAACTCATCAAGTTGCGGGTTGCTGGTGATCAGCAACAGCTTTTTGATCATGGTGGCCTGATTGATTTCCAGACGCGCGAAATGTTCGCCACCTGCAGAAGCCTGTTTACGGATCAGTTGGATGCGACCGAACAGCGCGCCGTGTCTTTCTGCGAATTTCGCCAGCCCGACAGCCTTCTCAAAGTTGTCACTCAGGCTCGGGTCGTGGGGCTCCAGAATGTCGATGGCGAAGTCGCTGCCAACCTTGCGCACCACCACCAGATCAGGGAACATCGGGCGAAAGTCGCCACCCGTCTCATACGGAATTTCCAACGACCACGGTTTGCGATCCAGATTTCGCAGCCAGCCGACAACATCAGGCTTGGCCAGCTCTTCCTTTAAAACCCCGGCCTCCCAACTGCCCAGCTCGGCACGGAACTGGCCGTTGCTCTCCACGTAAAGGTGACGCTCCCAAAGCGGATCGGTCGGCAATCGCTTGAAGTCGATGGATGCCGGCAAATGCCAAGGCACCTCGTTGGGCTTGGCCGTTGCCAGCCGCAGCTTCTCGTAATTGATGCGCCGCTGCTCTTTGAGTTTGTAAATGGCCTTCTTGTGCTGGTCATAAAGAGCATCGAAGGCAGTATCTGCCAAAGATTCCAGTACCGCCATTTCTGCCGCGTTGCGGGCCAGAACGATGGCCTCAACCTTGACTTCCAGCGCATCGCGATCAGCGTGGGCGCGCCAGTGCTCCATTTGCAGTCCGTGACTGAAAGCGCGCCCCGCTTCTTCAAACAGCCGATCAATGTCCACATCCGATGCGTCGATGTGATACTCCGCCGTTGGCTGTGCCACACCTGTGCCGTTGTTGACAGCCAAGGTGCGCAGACCAACCTGAGTGATCGCTTTGGCAGCAGCGTCAAACAGGCCTGACGTCTTGATCGCATCAATCCGCTGCCCCATCCACTCAACAATCTGCTGCTTGGCTTGGCCCCAGGCATCTTCATCGATCTCATCGATGGTCAGGCTGCGTGAGATGGCCATATACCGGCGCAGTGGGCTTTGTGCCCGAGCGGCATTCACGCGGTAGGTGATCAATTCGTCGAGTGCCGCAAAGATGGACTCGCAGCCTTCGCGCCTCTTGAGCACCACCAAATTGCGGCTGGAGCCCGTTTCTGCAGGCGGCACATCTTCCGCGTTGTGCAGCGAAGCCACCACACTTTCCACGGCGCCCGTATCGAAGTAGGGCAAAAACAAATGCACATCGTTGAGTGCGGCATCCTTCTCAATGCGGCGTGCCAGCGGTGTGCGGACCATTCGGCCCAGCAACTGGGCGATGTAGGTGTGGTCCTCTGCACGGCGGAAAGACATCATCACCTCGGCGCGTGGACAATCCCAACCGGTGGACAGGCTGGTCTTGAAGAACACCACGCCAATGTTCTTGTCCGCGTCGATGCGCGAGGCTTCTACCTTGCGCACCCGACGACCGCCGACATCCAGGTCGCCCGTGTCGTGCATCGCATGGGCAAGCTCGCCTTCATTCAGACGGCGGCCAATGGCGCTCTCGATCACCGTGAGCGCCGCGCCGAGATCGGTCTTTGTCAGTTGCCGGTCTGAACCATTTTCGACCTGAACCACCAACACAGGCCAGATGGTTTGCTCTTTTTCATCATGGCAGTACGCGCCCCAGGCAGCCGTCATCTGCCCCCAGCGTCGGGCGGCCTCTTCCAGTAGCGCCATCTCGGCGGTCGTGGCGGCCTCCGGGTGATGGATCAGGATGCGGTCTTTCAGCAGGCCGGACTTGCGCACTTCTTCTGCCGGTACGGCCACCTTGTGCGTGGTCACCGTGTGCTCGGCATTGGCAATCAAATCCAAAAACCGCTTGGGCGTGGCAGAGACGCCAATCACCATCGGCATCTTGACTAGGCCAACCTCAGGGTAGCCCAGCAAGAATCGCTGCATCAAAGTCTGCGCTGCCTGTGCGCCTTTGCCCGAGGTCATGCCGCGGTGCGCTTCGTCGATCACCACATAGAAGCGGTCTGGAATCGCCCGCGCAGTATTGGTCAGCGTTTCCCAGATCAGATGCTCACGACCATCGCCTCGGTTAGTCAGCGGTTGATTGACGGCCAGCTTCTGCGTGTTGATGAAATAGATGCGCCCGCCATCCAGCCGAGGAGCGTCGAAATGCGCATCGATGGTGATGAGCTGATTAACCCGGTACACCTTGTCTGACTTACTCTCGATCTTGAGCTTGGTCTGCTCATTGAGCTCGGGCATGTCCGACACCCACAGGATCACGGCATCCGGTTGGGGCGCCCAATCCAGCGGCCAAGCCAGTTGATCATCCGGCTCATCCAGGATGGCCTCGAACAGCGCCGTCATCATGATGGTCTTGCCGCTGCCGGTGGCGGCCGAGAAGGCCACCACTTGCTGGTTATCTGGCGACACACTCTTACGGGCGCTTACCAAGGCATCGCGCAGTTTGCCTAGCGCGTCTTTCTGAAAATCGAACAGCGTGACCTTCATGCCCGCGCTCCCTGTGTGTCGGCGTGACCGGCAGCGCGGTCCTGGTTCTTGTTGATCATGAAATTGAGCAAGTAATCGCGGTACAACTGCACCACCACCAAGCCGGGGTTGGCCTTGCCCGCCACCTCGCGCACGTCCTGTGCCATGGTTTTGAAGGACTCATCCGCGTCTGTGACGATGAACACCTGCGACAAACCGGTGCGGCCCTCCAGCGATTTCAGCAAGCGGCCCATGCGCGTTTCATCGAGCAGTACCACGAAATTGCTGCCTTCCGGCGCAAACAGCACCGGCTCCGGCTCGCCACGCTTCAGTTCAGGTCGCGGGCCTACGGCCCCAGCCTTAAGCCACAGCAGCGGCAAGATTTCCCGGAAGGCGCGGCGCAGCGACACGCGTTCGCGCTCCAGAAAATCCAGCTTGAAGTAGGCGAGGTTGGCGGCAAAGCCCGCGCTCATCGGGCGCTTTTCCTCTTCTGGCACCAAGACAGGCCCGAGCAGTTCCGCCACCTGTGCCTTCAATTGATCGAATACGCGCTTGGCGGGCGTGACGATGTAAAAGTCGGTGATGTGCTCTTGGCCGTCCAGCGCCTCCAACCATTCCTCTGCCGCTGCCGGGTCAAACAGCACGCTGGCCTTGTGATCGTCCGACACGATGAAAGGGCACGGATCTTTCACCAGCGTCTGCGGCAGGCCATCGATTAGTGCCACCACCTGCTTCTTCTTGGGCAGTGTGTCGAGCTGCGCCGGATCGACAAAGCCGATCTGCGTAAAGCTGCGCGCTTTCTCGCGCTCCACGGTTTTGCCGGTCAGGTATTCACCGGTCAGCACCGAGCCATCGTCCCGCTGGCCGAGGATGGTGTACTTGCTGCGCGGCCAGGTCACTGAACGGCAGATGCCTTGGGTCTCCCACTCTGCATCGCCGGGTTGCAGGCCGCGGGCGCCCAGTGCCGCAGCCTCCTCGGCGGAGACTTCGTTGTTGGTGACCAGGATGCAGCGCCGCTGGCCGCCGTCGGTGGCGTTGAGCAGGTTCACGGCATTCAGCGTGGTGCCGCTGCCAGCGAAGAAATCCACGACTAGGGCGGTGGGTTTTTCTTCAAGGTAAAACCTGATCGTGTCCCGCACTGCATAGAGGCTTTTCGGAAATGGGAATCTCCGGTCTGGAAGAATATCTCCAAGCAACCGTGATCCATATTGGGTTGCATCATGACTCGAAATACGCCACTGGCTTCCAGGCACTGCAATCACAAAGCTTGCATCGGCATCATCGACGATGATGGAACCATCTGCCGCACGTCCAGCCTCTTGAAATTCACCGCGCTGAATTTTGGCGTACTCTCCGTCCTTCAAGATGTAAATTACGAAGCCACGTTTTTCGTTGCCTCCAACTCGGACACGTCCAAGTGCCATGCGCCCCTTGAACGTGTCAGGCGACCACTGCCAGTTGCCTTCACTCCCGTTCTTTCTAATTGGCAGAACTGCTACCAGCCCTTTCATTTTCGGTGCTGCGGACTGCCCAGCAGGCAAGGGATCTCCAATATGCTCAATTGTTTTCTTTTTCGGGTCCACGTAGATCGGATAAAAACACCCAGGCGAATGGCTCCGTTCGGCATTTGTCCCAGAGCGCCGCAGCAAATCCCAGCGGATATTCCCAGTGTGAGTCCGACCCTTGCCTGAAACCCACTCCCGACCGAGGCGAAGTCGACTTGGAGCTGCTGTGCCCAGCATCACCACGAATATGTACTCATCACTTCGACCAAATCCGCCAACCCTGGCAACACTTGCTGGATTGATCATCGTGCTGATCATTTGAATACGTGCATCCGGGAACCCCTGCTCAAGCAACATCCCTAGATGCAAATACTCTTTTTCATCGATCGTGACGATCAGCACTCCAGTGTCCGGCTTGAGCAGGCGCTTGGCCAGCTTCAGCCGCTTTTCCATGAAGGCCAGCCACTTGCTGTGCCGCCAGCCATCGTTGCCGTCCACATAGTCGTTGTTGTATTTCCAGTCGCGCGCGCCGGTGTTGTAAGGTGGGTCGATGTAGATGCAATCCACCCGACCGGCATACAGGTAGTCCAGCAACTGCAGCGCGTGGTAGTTGTCGGCCTCGATCAGCGTGTGCCAGGGTGCATCGGCTGGGCCATTGGCCACCGTATCCACGGGCACCAGCGCGGGGAAGATCGGCTCGCCAAATTCCCGCACCACCAGCAGTTCGTCCACCGGGAACTGCACCGGCTCTGCCGCTGCACGGGTCGGTTCGCTGGGGTGCGCCTCGTTGCTGGGCTTGACGCAGGTGGCCATGCCCGAGTGGATGGACTTAATTTGCCACACATCTTTCAACGTACCCTGACGGCGACACACCAGATCGCCCTTACGGGGCTTGGCGCTGTACAGCGGCAAAAGTTCAGGTAGGTGATCTTCGAACACCAACCCAAACTTCTTCTTTTTCTTGGCGTTGTCCCACTCGGCAGTGAGACGCTCTCGCAAGCGAGAATCGTTAATTTGGTTGATCAGAGTATCAATGGCAGACATCTTCTTCTTTCACTCCGGCGAGACCAATCTGACGCTCGGAAAATAATTCTTATAACGCCGAGTATCTCGGGTTAATACCGGCAAGCCGCTGACAGCAGCATGAGCTCCGATAAAAAAATCCCCGAGTACATTGTTTTTCACACCACCATTGCGGCGGTACTGCACAAAGGCTTTACCCGCTAGGAACAGGGCCGGCTTGGGTATTTCCAGCATGCGCAATTCCATGCCGTCGAGCACTTGGTCTAGCGCCTCGACGGTAGAAAATGTCAGCGACAGCTCAGAGTAGATAATGGGGTTGATGAGCAGCCGGTGGACCTTGGACTGCGCTTGTAGCTGTGCGATGGACCAGTCGGCCCAGTCCGGGTCGTTTTCCAGTACATCAACCAAAACATTGGTGTCGACCAGCATCAGGCCTCGCCACGCAGCAGCGTCATCAGGTCTTGCGTTCGCCACTTGACGTCGGCCTTGCCGCGAGCCGCCTCGAACCGGTCAGGCTTTCGCTTGGCCGAACTTTCGGCCTTGTGGATCACCACCTCACCGTCCTGATTGACGGCAAAATCCACTGGCATACCTGGGATCAGGCCCAAGGCATCGCGGATCTGTTTCGGGATGGTCACTTGCCCCTTGATGGTTAGCGTGGTCGACATACAGCCTCCTTTGTTTTACCATTTCTCGCATAGTAATACCGACGTCTGATGGAGGCAACTCAAGCTTCGAGGATGCTACCCGTAAAGGGATTTCCTTCGGTTGCTGGTCCGCATTGCCTACTGTTCAATCTTTTGGACTGGTCCAAAACCAGCAATTTAGTTGGGTGACGCACAAACAACTTCCTAGGGCAGGATAGGCCTGGCGGCGCCATTTGTCTTACAGAGAACACTCGGGCACCCAGTCTTTTGTATTGATACAAAACCGTACTCTTATCATGGTTTTGTACCGATACAAAACCCTACGTATTTGTCGGGTATTGCCTGCCCCACTCAACAAGTCAACTGCTGTAAGACAAACACCGGCGGCAAGCCTATCCTGCCATACTCGTAACACTCTGCTGCTTGGTCAAAATTGTTTAGGCATGGCTCGCTTTATGGTCAATCGGCTGCACGCTGAGGCGAAGCCCCATTGCATGCAGGGCTTTATTCACGGTTTCCAGCGTTGGGTTACCCGCTGCGCTGAGTGCACGGAAGAGTGATTTCTCTCCAACGTCAGCTCGTCGAGCGATTTCGGCCATGCCATGAGCCTGTGCCACTTTGCGCATAGCAAGCTTGAGGGCCGCTGGGTCGTCTAGCTCCATAACGGCTTCAACAAACGCCGCTGCCTCCTGTGGATTTATGAGACTCTGCAGCAGTTCGTCATCGTAACTTTTATCGCGTTGTGCTTTCATAATCCTCTCGCTTTCCAGTCATTCAAATTGGCAATAGCCTCATTGATCGAACGGCTTTGACTGCTTTTGTCACTGCCACAGAGCAACAGTACAAGCACCGGCCCCTGACGGCTGACATACACCCACGAACCCGACCCGTAATGAATTCGCAACTCCTGCACCCCATCCCTCAGAGGTTTGAAA
>JACCDN010032994.1_pt1 | contig 66150 bp, 57 predicted proteins | sample 7441691 | NCBI WGS metagenome assembly JACCDN01 (sample SAMN15323439, study PRJNA562643) | freshwater metagenome | isolation source: river surface water | place: USA:Blue River Watershed | collected 2017-08-16
TAATCATGGCACGTTTTTTCCGTCGTCGTAAATTCTGCCGTTTCACCGCTGAAGGCACCAAGCAAATCGACTACAAAGATGTTGAAACGCTGAAAGCTTACATCACCGAAACCGGTAAAATCGTTCCAAGCCGTATCACTGGCACTAAAGCTAAATACCAACGTCAGTTGGCTACTGCTATCAAGCGTGCTCGTTACTTGGCTTTGATTCCATACACTGACAGCCACGAGTAAGGGGTAAATTAGAGATGGATATTATTCTGCTCGATAAAGTAGGTCGTTTAGGCGCTATCGGTGACAAAGTTTCCGTTAAGTCTGGCTACGCGCGTAACTTCCTTTTGCCACAAGGCAAAGCTGTTGCTGCTACTGCAAAAAACATCGCTGATTTCCAAGAGCGTCGTGCTGGCCTTGAAGCCGCTGCCGCTGCAAAAATCGCTGAAGCAACTGCTCGCGCTGAGAAGTTGGCTGAGTTGACTGTAACTATCGCTGCTAACGCTGGTGATGAAGGCCGTCTGTTCGGTTCTATCGGTACTCGCGATATCGCTGAAGCTATCACCGCTGCTGGTGTTGCTGTTGCGAAATCAGAAGTGCGTTTGCCACAAGGCGTATTGCGTGAGACTGGTGCTTACGAAATCGACGTGCAATTGCATGCTGAAGTGTTACAAGCCGTTAAATTGAACGTTATTGCTGAGTAATTAGCAGGTCTCAATTAAGTGGTTTGCTTGTTACTGTTTGCTGACAAGCAAGTGAAAATCGGGCACTATCGACAGCCTTTCGGTTGACGTTAGCGCCCGATTTTTTTTGTCCAAATAAAAACCAAAACATATGTCCGATACCACCTTTGAAGAATCGCTCGCCAGCGAATTAGCCGGAAAATCCACCTTGCCCCATTCGGTTGAAGCCGAACAATCGGTGCTGGGCGGGTTGATGCTGGATAACAATCGGTTGGATGCTGTTCTTGAAGTGGTAGGCGAGTCCGATTTCTTCCGTGAAGACCATCGGCTGATTTTCCGCATGATGGTTCACTTGCAAGAAGCTGGCGAACCGCTAGATGTCATTACGCTGTCGGAAGAGCTTCATAAGCACAACGAATTAGATCGTGTGGGTGGCTTGGGTTATTTGGTTGAAATGGCCAACAACACGCCCAGCGCGGCCAACATTGTGGCCTACGCCAAAATCGTACGTGAACGATCCACGCTACGCCAACTGATTGCGGCCACTTCAGAAATCAGCAAATCCAGCTTTAACCCCGCAGGTTTGGATTCTGATGATCTTCTTCAAATCGCTGAAAAGCGCATTGCCGATATTGCTGAGGATCGCCCAAAAGAAGGCGGCTTAGTTGGCGTTAACGATTTATTAAAAGCCACGGTGCAACGCATTGATGAGCTTTTTCGTTCTGGAAGCGACATTACTGGCGTGCCTTCCGGTATTTCAGATTTAGATGCACGCACATCGGGTTGGCAGCCTGGCGAGCTTATTGTTCTTGCCGCGCGTCCCTCCATGGGTAAAACCGCACTTGCCCTTAATTTTGTGGAAGGCGCGCTGTTCAGTCAGCAAAAGCCGGTGTTGGTATTCAGTATGGAGATGCCCTCCAATGCGCTCGTCATGCGGATGATGTCGTCCCTTGGCCGCATCGACCAAGGCAAAATGCGTAATGGCAAATTGACTGAAGAAGATTGGCCCAAGCTCTCTGCTGCCGTGCAAAAAATGAAAGATAAGTTGCTATTTATCGACGACACCGGCGGTTTGAACCCACAAGAAATGCGCGCCCGCATTCGCCGCATTGCACGCGAACACGGCAACCCCGGCATGATCATGGTGGACTACTTGCAGTTGATGACCGTCGCTGGCGGTGGCGAAGGTCGTACGCAGGAAATCTCCGAAATCTCCCGCTCGCTTAAAGGTATCGCCAAAGAATTTGAATGCCCAGTGATTGCACTCTCGCAGTTAAACCGTGGTGTAGAACAGCGCCCCAACAAACGCCCCATGAACTCCGACTTGCGTGAGTCCGGCGCCATCGAGCAAGACGCTGACGTTATTCTGTTTATTTACCGCGACGAATACTACAACGAAGACAGCCCCGACAAAGGCACCGCCGAATTAATTATCGGTAAACAACGTAACGGGGAAATCGGCACATGCCGCGCTGCATTTATTGGCAAGTACACGCGCTTTGATAATTTGGCGCCGGAGTATTTCCAGAATAGCGATTATTAATTTACTGTTTTTTGGGCATATCTAATTTTTAAAATTGGATTTGCAGACGACGAAAGATTTATTTAAGTAGGCAGTCGTCATCCTCGCGCAGCGGGGATCCAGCTTTAAAAAATCAATGTCAACAGCTGGATCCCCGCTGCGCGAGGATGACGACTCCCTACTAGCCCAGCTTTGTTTATTTGAAGCGGTTCCAGTAAATTGAAAACATATAAACTCCCATGAATAGCGATACTCGTTTTCTAGAAAAATTACGCCAAAGTGTCGCTCCCGGAAAACTGGAATGGATTGGTTTGCGCTCAGAGCGGCGCGGTGAAATTCAAAGTGTTGAGCGTGCGGAAGCTATCGTGGGTTTAGGCTTGGCTGGCGATCACCGCTGCTTAAAATCCCCCGGTTCCGCACGACAAGTCACTATCATCAGCCGCGAATACATTCATCAAATCGCACACCAACTGGGTAAAGATTCCATCGACCCCAAACTCCTGCGCCGTAATCTTGTTATCTCTGGTATGAATTTAAATTTGCTGCGTTTTCAACGCTTGCAAATCAGCGATGTCATTCTGGAAACTTCTGCACTTTGCGATCCTTGTTCGCGTATGAACGAAAATCTTGGAGAAGGCGGTGCTGCGGCGATGTTTGGTTATGGAGGATTGTGCGCAAAGATTATTCAGGGTGGTTCGATTCAAGTGGGAGATGAAGTGATTCGTTTGGAGGCGAGTTGGTAATGGCGGCAACTCCCCATTCTTGATTGGTAAAGAGTGGGGGATCAAAAGGTCATTTTTTTTATTTTTAAAACGATAGCCGCTAATTATCTTTTTGAAGAAAAATGTCTTTAGCCACATTTTCAGCAATGTGAAGTTTGCACAAAATTTTGTATGGTGGTGGCGCATCGGAATTCACTTTTTGTATGAAAACTTGCACACTATTCTTATCGCGATCTAGTAGGGTTTTGATTTGAGCTGATAGAAAGCTTGGGCAGTAACCAACTAACATCTTAGGCTCTTCTGTTCTAAGTGTTAAAGCATTTGAATAAGCGCTTTGCGTGTCCTCCATTAAATATAAGCGATCATCTTTTTTTAGTTGCGCAATTCGTTCTGTGGGTTCGTGTACAACATGGCTTACTCCTGCAATAAAAAATTTTGACACATATTCCGAGCCAAATTTCTCTGGTAAAGAATAAACTCTCAATGAATCTGTTGCTCTTGTTCCTTGAGATAGTGAAAGAATATCAATAGGGGAAGCCGAGTCATCCATATCTAACCATGATAAAAAAGATTTGTATTCGGGACGTGACTTATTTAGCAGTCTATTCGAAAAGAGCGGAAAAAGTTCTTCCGATTCATAAATAGCATTAAAGTCTCTCATTCTGCCAAATGGGGTAAAGCGTTGTGATGAAGCTGCAGCACTTGAGTATTGGAATAAATACTTGCCATTATTTTCGGACAGTTTGCCGACTGTTAGCCAAGAATTTGCAACTGGGTCAGCCCACTCTAGGTATAGAGTTTTCATATGAATAACTTTCCGGCCTCTAAAATTCGCGTTCTATTCAATAATAATATGGTTGTCGTAAATTCGGCCGCAATTGGTGAAATCATTTCATTTGGCACCATTGCAATCATATTGCGTATTCTATTTTCAGAAATAGCGGCTAGTTGACCAATCCAAGCTTTTGCTGCATTTGGTGTACCCTCCCCCCATTTTACAAAAGCGTCTAGTGTTCCCAATGCTTTTGTATCATGTCGAGATGCATAGAGTGAAGATCTCGCTTTTTCTACATACTTTTGCATGGAGCGTCCAATGTCTTTTGTTGTTAAACGATCTTGCATTGTAATTTCAGTTTCATTTCTTCCTAAACTTGATGCGTGATCAAAAGTTGGTGCAAGATGAACTGTTTTATCGCGAGTTAATATATATCCCCAATTCTCATAGTGTCGATCTTGATTTGCAATAAGTGCATCAAGCATTAGGTATCCACAAAACACATCTTCTGCCGTTTTAATTCCGTTTATTGAATTCCAGAATGCGGGTTTGTTATTTAGAATCTTAGTAACGGCGCGAACTGAACTTAATAGATGGTTCTGCATACTTGCTTTCTTGCGTCTTACTTCTGCATCGATAGATACATCAAAGAGCAGTTCATTTCCATGTATGAGTCTGCCATCATCAGGGACAAATGAATTTGAAAGACTCCCAAATTTCCCATTCTCAACTGCAAGAAAATAATTCGCGTGAGGAAGATCCAGCTCTTTTGCAATATTACAAGCTACGACCTCTGCCCAATTCTCTCCAGTTCCAGGTCTACCTAATTTAAAAAGGAATTTCTTGCCCTGTGCGTCTATGACCCAGTGTTTTTCTTTGGTGCCTAGTTGCTCATAATCCTTAAAGATGTAGCCAGTAGATATGTCGTAAATTGTATATTTTTCAGGCATAGTCCCTCTGAAGCCTTTAAAGAAACATTCTTCGTCTGTTGTTGATGTCCCGCATAATACTTAATATAAACTCCTCGTATGTCTGCCAGCATACACGTGTTGTGTTGCTAGGACTAAAAAACAATAAAAACGTACTTAATTATGCTGCAATTTCAAACATTCAGCCTAAAGTGTTTATCTTTCAATATCTCCTAAGCTTGATGGTTGAGCGAGGTCTTTTACGACTCTTGACTCTGCTTACGTGACTAATCTGCCGCAACCGGCGCCTTATTGCCCGCCGGTCTTCGCGTGAACAAGACCAATCCCGCAATTCCCCAGCACAACCATCCGGCAATCCAGAAGAAATCTAACGCGGACATTAAATGCGCCTGATTGCCCAGCTCGCGGGTTAGCACGGCGATAGATTGCGTTTGGTTAAGACCGGTGGCTGCAAGGTGATCAAGCGATTCACGCACGTTGGAGTCGTAAATACTGGACATCTCGGCCAAGCGGGTTTGGTGAAGTGCGGCGCGATCATCCCAGAAGGTGGTAGTGATGGAGGTGGCGAAGCTTCCGGTGACGATCCGCAGGAAGTTCGACAAGCCCGATGCAGCCGGGACTTGGTGTGCTGGAACTCCATCCAAAATGATGGTGAGTAGAGCAATAAAGAAAATGGCCATAGCGATTCCCTGTACGAGTAAAGGCATTATAAAAGCGCTGTAGCTAGCATCGGCGGTGTATCCGGCACGCATAAAATAGGACACACCGAATATGAAGAAAGCAAAAAGCGCGAAGAGTCGAGTATCAAACTTACTGATGTATTTCCCCACAAAAGGCGAGATGAGCACCGCCACCACACCGCTGGGCGCCGCGACCAGCCCCGCCCAAGTGGCGTTGTAGCCAAGCCAGGTTTGCATCCACAAGGGTTGCAAAACCACCGCACCGAAGAACACGCCGTAGCCCAAACATAAGGCCAAGGTGCCTATGCTGAAGTTGCGGTTTTTGAACAGTGATAAATCGATAATCGGGTGCTTTTGGCTGAATTCCCAAATCAAGAAGGTGATAAAACCCACCAGTGCAACCAAGCCCATAACGATGATGAAACTGGAGTGAAACCAGTCGGCATCTTTGCCTTTGTCGAGCATGATTTGTAGCGAGCCGACCCAAACCACCAGCAGGCCCAAACCAATTCCGTCTACCGGCAATTTGCGGGTGGGAGTTTCTTTGTGCTTCATACCTTTCCAGCACACAAACGCGCAAAACAAGCCCACCGGAATGTTGATTAAAAAGATCCACGGCCACGCATAGTTGTCAGAGATAAACCCGCCCAGAATCGGCCCGCAAATAGGCGCGACCAAGGTGGTCATGGACCAAACAGCGAGTGCTGCGCCGCGCTTTTCCGGTGGAAAGAGGGCAAGTAAAAGCGCTTGCGAACCGGGAATCATGGGGCCGGAAACGGCGCCCTGCAGTACACGGAACGCGATCAGCGAAGGTAAGCTCCACGCGATGCCGCACAGGAAGGACGCCAGCGTAAACAGCAACACCGAGACCACGAAGGTGCGCACCACGCCGAAACGTTGCATCAGCCAGCCAGTCAGCGGAACGGAAATACCATTCGCTACCGCGAACGAAGTAATAACCCAAGTGCCTTGGTCCGGCGACACGCCCAAATTTCCGGCGATGGTGGGGATAGATACGTTGGCGATGGTGGTATCCAGCACCTGCATAAAGGTGCCGAGCGCCAGCGCCGTCGCGACTATCCCCATGGGCAGTCCCACGCCCGAGGTGCCTGGCGCGCCGGACGTATTAGTAGCTACCGCGCCGCTCATTAGAGAACTCCGCTCGCAGCAGGTTTGGTTTCACGGCTGTTGCGTTTGATGATGTCGGCAATTTTAAGGTCGAGCTGGTTGTCGTGTTCAGCGCTCACGACGACTTGCTGTGGTGTGCTGCGAACTTGGGTTGCCACCAAAGAGCCATCGGTGTTGTGCATGTCCACTTCCACGCGCATGGAAAGACCAAGGCGCAATGGATTTTTCGCCAACTCTTGCGGATCAAGCGCTATACGCACAGGTACGCGTTGCACGATCTTGATCCAGTTTCCGGATGCGTTTTGGGGCGGCAGCAATGCGAAAGCCGCGCCGCTCCCCGCGCCCAAACCGGCAATTTTGCCGTGGTATTTCACGTCTTTACCGTAGATGTCGGAGTAGACATCAACCGGCTGGCCAACGCGCATATGCTCCAGTTGAACCTCTTTGAAGTTGGCATCGACCCATGCATTTTCCAGCGGAACCACTGCCAACAAAGGCGTGCCCGCAGCAATACGGCTGCCGATTTCAACATTACGACGCGCTACTGCGCCGCTTACAGGAGCGATAATGCGAGTGCGTTTTAACGCCAAAGACGCTTGGCGCAAATTGGCTGTCGCCGCCAAAACTTGGGGGTGGTTTGCGATGGTGGTGTTTTCTACTTGCGCATTGTTGGTTTCCAGCTCTTCGGAACTGGTTGCCAATGCAGCCTCCAACTGTAAAACCTGATCTTTCGCGTGTTGCAGTTCCTCGGCAGAAACACCGCCTTCAGCGGCAACTTTCATACGGCGCTGTAAATCTTCACGTGCGCTTTTCAACGCGATTTGGCGAGCGTTAATCACGGATTTCAAACCACTTGACTTGGAAAACAAACCGCGCACAGAACGCACTGTTCGCGCCAATTCCGCCTCGGCGGTAGCCACGGCGATTTGTGCATCCGCAGGGTCAAGTTCGATCAGCGTTTGGCCGCGTTCTACTTGTTGGGTGTTATCCACTTTTACGGATACGACAGTACCGGTAACTTCACTGGTAATTTGCACCATGTCAGATGCCACATAAGCATCGTCTGTCTCTTCAAAGTAACGTGAATGCAGAAAGTAGTAGGCCGTGTAAGCGACTATGCCTACAACCACCGCGGCGCCCAGAATGAGCAGGCGCTGGTTACGTTTACCGGCGGCGTTGGATGAATCAGTAGCAGGATTATTCATAGTGGGCTCCCTGTGCGAGAACAGCCTGTGTGCTGTTGTTTAACGAGGTATTGGGGTCAAAGCTGCCGCCGAAGGTAAGCAGGAGCGTGACGCGAGTAATGAGTAATTGGGTGTTGATGGAAACCAGTTCGCGGCGTGCGCTAATCACTTGAGTTTCCGCATTCAATAGGGCGAGTTGTGAGCTTAAGCCAGCCTTGTAGCGGTCTTGCGCGAGCTTGTAAGCCGCCTCAGTGGCCGATGCAAATTGATTGGTTTGGGCCAGTTGGCGTTTGAGCGAGTCGTAACGGGTAAGCTGGTCTGCCACATCGCGAATCGCCTTGAGCAGGGTTTCGTTGTAGCTTGCTACTGCTTCATCCAGCTCGGCAGTTGCGCCTATGTAACCTGCCTTCAGGCGTTGCGAATCAAATACCGGCAAGTGCAAAGCCGGGCCTGCGCCGTAGATGACGCTGCCAGAATCGCTCAACTTATCCAAACCAACCGCTTGCAAACCCACAAAGGCTTTGAGGTTGATGTCGGGGTAGAAAGCGGCTTTTGCAGCGGCACGGCCTGCGGTGGCAGCTTCAACGCGGGCTTTGGCCGCCAAGATATCCGGGCGACGCGAGAGCAAATCGAGCGTGAGTTCAGTCGGTAAGGGCAGGGTTGCGTCGGGCGTGATATGCGGGCGGCTAATCTTGTCATAGGCATCTGCCCCACGGCCCGATAGCGCGGCGAGGTTATGAATAGCCATATCGCGTTGGACTTCGGCCTGCAAACGGGAATTGCGCGCTTGCGGTAAAGCAGCTTCTGCCAGTTTTACTTCAAGTTGCGTATCCAACCCGGCGCTAACACGGCTTTTGGTGATCTTGAGCATGGCTTCACGTTGGCGTTCGCTTTGCTGAGCGAGATCGGCCAAGGCATAGGCACGGAAAAGTTCGACGTAGGATTGCGCCATAGCGCCGGACAACGCCAAACGCGCGGTGGCGCTATCCAATTCAGCGGCGACCACTTTGTTACGTGCTTGCTTGAGCATGTTGGATTGCGCACCCCAAAAATCCAGATCCCAAGACATACCTAAGGTCGCTTGTCCCATCCACGCCATATCGCCACCGGCCACACCCAAGCCCGCTTCTTTGGGCGGGTAGATGTAGTTTTCAGACAGGCGCTGGTAGGTTTCATCGGCGTCAATCGCAAAACCGGGGCGTGTTTTCGCACCGGCAGCTATGGCCTGGGCTTGCGCTCCGCGCACACGAATCAAGGCTTCGCCCAAACTCGGGCTGTTGGCGAGGGAATCGTCAATCAGTTGGTTGAGTTGTGTATCACCAAAGACTTTCCACCAACCTTCTGCCGCCCGTGGCGAGGCGCTTTGGCTTAAACCAAGGGTGTTGGAGTCAATTTGGGTGATGCGTGGATCTTCTTTGGGGGGCGATACGCAGCTGGTCAGGCTTATAGCTGCCAGCAGGGCATAGGTAGTGGGTTTAAGGATCATCATTCTTCTTCCTCATCTGCGCCGCGTACTTGTTCAAGGCAAGTCTTCAGTTTGCCCAGTAAGCGATTGAGCTCAGCAAATTCGTCAGCGCTAAAGGGCGCAAGTGCATCATTGAGGTTGGTAATAAAGGGCGGGGTTAACTCGGCCAGCTTGGCGCGGCCAGCATCGGTAATGCGGAGCTTGACCACGCGTCTATCCTGCAGGCTGCGTTCGCGCTCAACAAAACCGCGATTCTCCAGTTGATCAACCACGCGTGTAATGGCCCCGTTGTCATGCGACATGCTGCGGCACAGGTCACTCGCCGTTTCAACCAAGCCATCCTTTAACTTCACCAGCGCGAGCCATTGAATAAAGGTGATGTCGTGGTTTGCAAAAACGCGGTCTGCGCATTCGTGCATCAGCGTGTGATTGGTCTTCAGTAAATAACCCAAGCTGTTCTTGGGGCTGAAGTTGTAGGGATCGTAATGTTGAACCATAAGAATCGTTTGCCTCGCCAAAATTTGCTGCGCCAAATACTGTTTTGGCAATAACTGCCTGAACAATGTCTGCTTTGGCAGATATTAGGTGCGAAATTAAAATCGGTCAAGTTGACGAATGCGAATGTTTACAAATGTCACTCTGGACTACGGTGATTGAAAGGCTAAAATTTGATCAGTAAAAATGTACTTGGATCGGTCAAACGTGTATTATCCGCGCCCGTTTTGACCCTCCCTAAAAGGTGTATCAGATGCAGGTTTTTCACCATATCCAAACTATTCGTGAGGCGCTGGCAGCGGAGCGCAAGGCCGGTAAACGCATAGGTTTTGTGCCCACCATGGGAAACCTGCACGACGCACATATTGAGTTGGTGAAAATCGCCCAGCGTAACTGCGATGTGGTGGTAACGAGTATTTTCGTGAACCCGCTGCAGTTCGGGCTCAATGAGGATTGGGATAAGTATCCACGCACGCTTGCGGCGGATAGCGCCAAGTTGGAGGCGGCCAATTGCGATTACTTGTTCTGCCCCAATGATAAAGAAATCTACCCTAATGGCATGGCCGAGCAGACCCGCGTAATCGTGCCGACCATGACCGATGTGCTCTGCGGCGCAAGTCGCCCCGGCCATTTTGAGGGTGTGACCACGGTTGTCACCAAGCTGTTTAATATCGTCCAGCCCGATGAAGCGGTTTTCGGCGTTAAAGACTTCCAGCAGCTGGCCGTTATCCGCCGTATGGTGGAAGACTTGTGCATCCCCATTAAAATCGTAGCGGGTGACATAGTGCGCGAGGCAGACGGCTTGGCCATGAGTTCGCGCAACGGTTTTATCACGGCGGAAGAACGCCCGCAGGTGGCACAACTCAACCGCAGTTTGAATTGGGTAAAACAGGAAATTGCCAACGGCCGTCGCGACTTTACGGCGCTGGTTGAATCGGCAAAATCGCAAATCCTCGCCGCTGGTTTTAAAGTGGATTACCTGAGCATTTGCAACAGCCGCACGCTGGAAATGGCGGCACACGATGATAAGGAAATCACCATTCTAGGCGCGATGTATACACAGGGCGCGCGCTTGATAGATAATGTGTCACTCGTTTTGAGCTAAAAATCGGAGCTAAACGATGCGTGTTGAAGATATTGAACAAGGCATTCTGGGCTTGCCGCAAGATCAGTTAAAACAATTTCGTGCCTGGTACGAGAAGTTTGATGCTGATAAATGGGACGAGCAAATTGAGCAGGATGTAAAAGAGGGAAGGTTCGATGCCATTGCCGATGCTGCCTTGGCCGAATATAAATCAGGGAAAGCGAAAAGGTTGTGATTCATTTTGCCAGTGACTCGTTTTGGAAGGCATACGAGATCTTGCCAACTGCGGTTCAAAAGTTGGCGGATAAGCAATACGATTTGTTGAAGCAAAATGCGCAACATCCGTCATTGCATTTAAAGAAAGTTGGGCGCTATTGGTCGGTTTGGGTAGGCATTTACTACCGCGCCTTAGCGATAGAAGTAGATGAAGGACTACTTTGGTTTTGGATAGGAAGTCACGCTGATTACGATCGGCTGATTTTAAAATCCTGAAACTAACTTATTATTTTTTGTTTGGTCTTTCCGCTTCTGGAGATTGTTATGTTAACTCACATGCTCAAAGCAAAATTACACATGGCCAAAGTCACCCAAGCGGAGCTTTGGTATGACGGTTCCTGCGCGATAGATGCCGATTTGGTGAAATTGGCGGGTATGCGCGAATTCGAGCAAATCGATATCTACAACGTGAGCAATGGTGAGCGTTTTCATACGTACATAATTCTTGCGGAAGCAGGCTCAGGCACATTCTCCATGAATGGCGCAGCTGCGCGCAAAGTGTCTGTGGGCGACCGCGTGATTATCGCCACCTACGGTTACTTTAATGATGAAGAATTGGCGTCGCACAAACCCAAGCTGGTTTATCTCAATGAAGACAACACCGTAAACCGCACGTCGGACTCCATTCCAACGCAAAATCAGGACACGAAACCGCTTAAATAAAGTGTGTGGCGTGATTTCTAAAAAAGCCGCTTAAGCGGCTTTTTTTATTTGTGCTTTTTGAACAACCTTAGGTAGCAGACGCGCGCTTATTTTTGGTCAAGTTTGGCTTCTTTTCGGTTAAATATTTCCAATAGCGTTTTGGCATGTGCCGCAGATGTAAACGCGGGTTGTCGCGCTCTTTGATATTCACGCTATTAAAATAAGCCCCCCACAAATTCTGAAATTTCATTTCCTGCTCATCCAGCGCAAACAGATCTTCGTCCGGGTGTTGGCTATTCAGTTCACTCGCAGCGACAAACGCGCAATCTTCCAAATCGTACATCAACCCATAGCCACGTTTGCAATCCAAAATTAGCCACGCTTGATCGGCGTAACGGCTTTTGAAGTGCGAGCCTAGCAAAGGCAACACATTAAAATCAGGTTCAACGGCGGCGTAAAATAAACCGCGCTGCGTTTTTTGAAAACGCACGAAGGCGTGCATGCGGTGAACTTCACGGCCAATCATGCGATCAATTTGTGCTGCTTGGAGTACGGTTGCGTTCGCGAAGTTGGTTAAAACGCCTGCATCTTTTGCATCCATGATAACTTTAACCAGGCGATAAATCGTCATGTCTATGTCGGGTAATTCAGAAAGAAATAAACGATAGAGCAACTGACCGCCGCGATCATCGGAATAATTATCCACCGCTTTAATCACGCGTTCGGCGTGCTCTGTGTTGGATTCGATGTGGCAGTTTTCAACCAGCAAACTCGTTTGTGCCAATGCCTGCGGCGTGATATTCGCGGGTGGAATTTTAGTAGCGTAGATTGAAAAAACGCAGCTCAATAAGCCTTCAAAGCTGCCATCGTATGTGTAGGTTTTCACAATGGTGATCTCTACCCAAATAACGGCAGTTGGTTTTTATGGTTAAATTTATCGGCCACCAATAACTGTTTTAGCTCGTGCATTTGGTAATCCTTACGCGGCGAAAACAAACCGGGGCATTGAATGAAAAACTTTGCGCGCTTTAAGGCGACGCCCATTTGTTGCAGGTGATCCAAATGCAACCGCTGGTAAATTCGGGCGCTCACAATTTTCTTAGCCGATTTAACGCCAATACCGGGTATGCGCAAAATCATGTGGTAATCCGCACGGTTGATATCGACCGGAAATAATTCCGGGTTGCGCAAGGCGTAGCTCACTTTAGGGTCAACCTCCAAATCCAGATTCGGGTTTTTGTCATCCACAATGTCGTTGATATTAAATTCATAAAACCGCAACAGCCAATCGGCTTGGTAAATGCGGTTCTCACGAATCAACGGTGGTGACGAAAGCAGCGGAACACGGTCATCGGTTTTAATGGGTACATAACCGGAGTAATAAACGCGCTTTAACTTTTGTTTGTCGTAGAGGTTGTTGGCTAATTGCAAAATTTGTTGATCGCTTTCCGGTGTTGCACCCACAATCAGTTGCGTACTTTGGCCCGCGGGCAAAAACAGCGGCGTTTTGGTGAGATGCTTTTTCTCATCGGTGTAACGAATTTTTTCGTCCGAGAGATAATTCATGGGCGTGATAATGTCAGCGTAGTTTTTTTCCGGAGCGACTTTCTTTAAATTCATTTCCGACGGAATTTCGATATTCACGCTTAACCGATCAGCATAAAGCCCAGCTTCGTGTAACAACTCGGGGCTTGCGCCGGGAATCGCTTTTAAATGAATGTAACCGTTGAAGTTGTGTTCAGTGCGCAAGGTTTTGGCGACGCGTACTAAGCGCTCCATGGTGTTGTCCGCGCTTTTGAAAATCCCCGAGCTTAAAAATAATCCCTCAATGTAATTGCGACGATAAAAGTTGATGGTCAATTCAACGACTTCTGCGACCGTAAAGCCGGCGCGTTTTACATCATTACTGCGGCGGCTCACGCAGTAGGCGCAGTCGTATATGCAGTGGTTAGTCAGCAAAATTTTGAGGAGCGATACGCAGCGGCCATCCTCCGTATAGCTGTGGCAAATGCCCATACCGGTTGCATCGCCCAAGCCTTTGTTGTGGTTGGCGCGCTTGCTGCCGCTGGAGGAGCAGGAAGCATCGTATTTGGCGGCGTCTGACAAAATTGTCAGCTTTTCCAGTAAGTTGCTCATGGTTGAATGCCCTCAAGTGATTACTCTATACTGTATATTCAACCAGTTAAATAATGCAAGATAAAAGCGCTTAAAATTGAAGTGAGAGGCGTGTTTCAAAAAGGATAAATATTTGTTTACGGCCAGTTTGTCGTTGGAAAAAGAAGCCTGTGAGCTGTTAAGCTAGGTGACATGTTTCGGTGGAGAAGTTGTCTTGTAACCCGTTACCTTTGCTCGCGCCGGTTCAGTAAAACAAACTATAAGTAGTGAGAATCAACCATGTCTGATGTGCAGCTTTACCCCGTTCCCGAGAGCTTTAAAAACACGACCGCCATTGATTTTGAGCGCTATCAGTCGATGTACGCTCAATCTGTGAATGACCCCGACACTTTTTGGGCTGAGCAGGCCAAGCAATTTTTGACGTGGCAAGCGCCTTGGTCGCAGGTGTCTAAAAGTGATTTGAAAAAGGGCGAAGTAGCTTGGTTTATTGATGGCAAGCTGAATGTGAGTGTTAACTGTATTGATCGCCATCTCCCCGCGCGCGCTGATCAAGTGGCGATTATTTGGGAGGGTGACGACCCAGACGAAGACCAATTTATTTCCTACCAAGAGCTGCACGATGAAGTTTGCCAGCTCGCCAACGCGCTGCGCGCTCGCGGCGTTAAAAAGGGCGACCGCGTTTGTATATACATGCCGATGATCCCCGAAGCCACGTACGCCATGCTCGCTTGTGCCCGCGTTGGTGCTATTCACTCAGTGGTGTTTGGCGGGTTCTCACCGGAAGCCTTGAAAGACCGTATTTTGGATGCGGATTGCCAAGTGGTGATTACCGCGGACGAAGGTTTGCGCGGCGGTAAACGCGTCCCGCTAAAAGCCAATACCGATACTGCTTTGGCTCATTGCCCGGGTGTACATACATGCATCGTTGTGCGCCGTACCGCTGGTTCAATCAGTTGGGATAATGCCCGCGATTTTTGGTACCACGATCTAATCGCCAAGCAATCCACCACCTGCGAACCCGAAGTGATGGATGCGGAAGATCCGCTGTTTATCCTCTACACATCCGGTTCAACCGGCAAGCCCAAGGGTGTGTTGCACACGACTGGCGGCTACTTGCTGCAAGCGGCAATGACTCACAAATTTGTATTTGATTATCAGGAAGGTGACATCTACTGGTGTACCGCCGATGTGGGTTGGGTAACCGGCCACAGCTATATCGTTTACGGTCCGTTAACCAACGGTGCGACTACTTTGGTGTTTGAAGGTATTCCAACCTATCCCGATGCATCGCGTTTTTGGCAAGTCATCGACAAACATCAAGTCAACATTTTCTACACAGCGCCCACTGCAATCCGCGCATTAATGGGGGCGGGCGATGATTGGGTGAAAAAGACCGCGCGTACCAGTTTGCGTGTACTCGGCACCGTGGGCGAGCCGATCAACCCAGAGGCCTGGGAATGGTACTACCGCGTGATTGGCGATAGCCGTTGCCCGATTGTGGATACGTGGTGGCAAACCGAAACCGGCGCACACATGCTCACTCCATTGCCCGGTGCTATTGCGTTAAAACCCGGTTCAGCGACGCTTCCATTTTTTGGTGTGCAGCCCGCGCTGCTGGATGCAGAAGGGAAAGAAGTTCTCGGCGCAGGCGAGGGTAACTTGGTGATCAAAGCCGCATGGCCAAGCCAAATTCGCAGCGTTTATGGCGATCATCAACGTTGCATCGACACCTACTACAGCACTTATCCCGGTTATTACTTCACGGGCGACGGTGCGCGCCGCGATGAAGATGGCTACTACTGGATCACCGGCCGCGTAGACGATGTACTCAACGTATCTGGTCACCGCATGGGCACGGCAGAAGTTGAATCGGCGTTAGTGCTTCACGAAAAAGTTGCCGAAGCCGCCGTAGTGGGTTACCCGCACGACATCAAAGGCCAAGGTATTTACGCTTACGTAACTCTTATGAACGATGAAGAGCCAAGCGATGAATTGAAAAAAGAATTGTTGGCGTTGGTCGTCAAAGAAATTGGCGCAATCGCTCGCCCCGATATCATTCAATGGGCACCGGGTTTACCCAAAACCCGTTCCGGAAAAATTATGCGCCGCATTCTGCGCAAAATTGCCGCCAACGAAATTGATTCGCTGGGCGATACCTCAACGCTTGCAGATCCATCGGTGGTTACGCAATTAATTGAGAATCGGGCGAATAAGTAACTGTTAATTCTGAAGGTTATATTTGGTAGATTAAAAACGGGCGCAAGAAATTGCGCCTTTTTTTTGGAGCCAAATTTGGTTCAAGTTTTGTGACCAAAAAATTACGGATGAGTGCCGGCAACCCAAATACTTGGCTTCTATGATTAATTGCGGTAATGCTCTGTAAATATGAGTAAAAAGCCAACCCTCTAGTCGTGTTTTCACCAACAATCAAAACCCCGTGACGGCGCCGGATTTTTTTGCGGTACGGCAAGTTGCGAAGGGCTGCATAGTTTGGGACTTACTTAATATAAAAAGAGGGCTCTATGAATATAAAAATAGTTAAATTCGGCATGGCAGGTCTATTGGCAATGGCATATTCAATTGCGGGTTGGGCGGAAGCGCTTGGGCAGTTTTCTGATCACGTTGACGTAGGCGCTGTTAAAACGCCGGGTAAAGTGATTTACGATCCTGCGCAACAGACATACAAAATCAGTGCCTCTGGGAAAAATATGTGGGGCGCAGAAGATCAATTGCATTACCTCTACAATCAAATGACGGGCGATTTCATCGTGCAGGCGCAGGTTGCGTTTGAAGGTGAGGGCGTAGATCCTCATCGCAAAATTGGTTGGAATGTTCGCAGCGCTTTGGAAACTTCCGCTCCCAATATTAACTCTGCCGTTCACGGCGACGGTTTGGTGTCGTTGCAGTTCCGCGATAAATCGGGCGGCGAGACTGAACAATACCCTATGCAAATTAAAGCGGCCAATGTGATTCAACTTGAGCGCCGCGGCGATGTTTATATTTTCAGTGCTGCAAAAAAAGGTGAGCCTTTTCAGGTTACCTCAGTGTCGCACGTAAAATTAGGTGAAAAAGTGTTTGTTGGTTTGGCATTGACTGCGCACAACGCCGATGTAATTGAAACTGCAGTTGTTTCTAATGTGCGAATTACCATTCCCGCCGCAAAAGATTTCAAGCCTTATAAAGATTACATTGGCAGCAATTTGGAAATTTTGGATTTAACTACTGGCAATAGCCGAATTGTGTTCCGTGCGCCTGATTCAATTCAAGCGCCCAATTGGACACATGATGGCAAGTCACTTATTTATAATTCAAATGGCTTGCTCTACAACTTTGATATTGCCACCGGAAAACCTACGGTTATTAATACCGGCTTTGCCAAATACAACAACAACGATCATGTGTTGTCGTGGGATGGCAAACAAATTGGCATCAGTAGCCATGTTAAAGACGATAGCAATAATTCCACGCTTTACGTGTTGCCTATTAAAGGCAGCAGCAAGCCTGTGCAAATTAATGCAACCGGCGCTGGCCACTCTTATCTGCATGGTTTTTCGCCTGACGATAAAAAGCTAATCTTTACTGGGCAACGCAATAAATCATTCAATATTTTTACGATTGATTTAAAAACAAGAGTGGAGACGCAACTTACATCTACTCGTCCCCCCCTGTTGGATGACGGAGCGGAGTATTCGCCAGATGGTAAATATATTTACTTCAATTCAAACCGCACAGGTTTAATGCAACTGTGGCGTATGTTGCCAGATGGTACCAAGCAAGAGCAGTTGACCTTTGATAATCACAACAACTGGTTCCCGCATGTTTCGCCAGACGGCAAGAAGATCGTGTTTTTGTCTTACATGACTGACATAGATCCTAATGAGCATCCGTTTTATCGCCACGTTTACTTGCGTGAAATGCCGGTTGATGGCGGCGAAGCAAAAATTATTGCGTATGTTTATGGCGGGCAAGGAACCATCAATGTTCCAAGTTGGTCGCCGGACGGTACTAAAATTGCGTTTGTGAGCAACACTCAGTTGTAACAGTGCTTTTTCTTTGAGAATCATGTGTTTGGGCGCCTAGTGCGCCCTTTTTTATTGGTGTAAAAAAATAATGCTGTGCGTGTAAACCTTTTTGTCTTTGGTTCGTTAAAGCCCTTATCTAAGATGCCAATTAACAACAACCGAGGATTATGAGGATGCGTAAACAAACGGTAGATACTTTAAAGAACCTTCGTCGTTATTGCGTAAGTGCTGCGAGCCTGTTCGCAATATTAACCACGGCTACAGCTAGCGCTGCTCCTTCAACACTTGCGAGCAGTTTGCGAGCACATGCAGCAACGCAAACCGCTATTCGAAATCCAGCTTGTATTGCTATTAAGCCTTTCTACTGGGAAATTGGTGATCAAACCCAAGCCTTAGTGTCAGGTTCAACGGGTGATAGAAGTTATGGCGCGGATACCTTAATGCCGATTGCGTCTGCAACCAAATGGATATTTGGTGCCTATGTGATTCAGGCGCGCCAAGGTCAGGTGAGTGATGAAGATGTGGCGGCGCTTACAATGTCATCTGGCTACACAAACTTTGGTGCAACATCTTGCGTGAAATTACTACCGGGCGTACGCAATTCACAAACGGTTACGGAGTGTTTTCAAGAAGAAAATAAACGCGGCGGACATAATGATGATTTTAATCCAGATGCGGTGGGCAAATTCTTTTACAACGGTGGCCACTTTCAAAAGCTCGCGATTGATATGGGCTTGGGTGCAGATAACAATTCCGCGTTACAGCGCGATATGCAAATGTATTTGGGAACCGATGTTGTGTTTACCATTGGTTCACCGCAATTAGCCGGTGGTGTGAATACTTCTGCGGCTAATTACGCTGTTTTTTTGCGTAAAATTTTAAGCAAGCAACTTTTTATCAACGATTTTCTGGGTACACATGCTGTATGCACGAATCCGCAAACCTGTGCGACTGCGTTACACACGCCTGTACCGAGTAACTTGAGCTGGGATTATTCGCTCGGCCATTGGGTTGAAACAGATCCTGTTTCCGGTGACGGTGCATTCAGCAGTGCTGGCGCATTTGGTTTCTACCCTTGGATTGATAAAACCAAGACTTTCTACGGCATTGTTGCCCGTAAAGGAGAGCCTGGTAGCGGTGAGGATTCCGCGAAATGCGGTGGGTACATCCGTAAAGCGTGGATGACTGGGCGTGTGCAATAAGTTTTTGTGGGTAATTATTTTACAAACGGCAACTCTACTACTGAGTTGCCGTTTGTTGTGCATTGTTCTTTCTCTGGTCAGTGCAGAAGCAATGATCTATCCTGAGTAAATTATTAATTTTCTCAGGCATTAAAATGTTATTGAAAGTAGGGCAGCTGGCCAAGCAGGTCTGTTTAAGTGTGCGTACATTGCATCATTATGATGAAATTGGTTTGCTCTCGCCTTCTGTGCGTACAGCGGCGGGGCACAGGCTTTACAATACAAAAGATATTTCTCGCTTGCATCGTATTCAGGCGCTTAAACAAATTGGCTTATCCCTCCAGCAGATTGCTGAAGTTATTCAGGCAAACTCACAGCCCTTGCCAGACATTATTGCGCAACAAATTACCCATCTTGAACGCGAAATTGCACAGGCTACGCAACTCAAAGCAAAGCTAATTAAATTGCAAGATACGTTGTATTCGGGGCACGAGCCTGAAGTTGCGAGTTGGCTAGATACCTTGGCACTAATGAATGTTTATGAAAAATATTTAACGGCTGAAGAAATTGCCGAGTTAAATCAGAGTGCGTTAGCGGTTAAACATGAAATTGAAAACGATTGGCCAGCGATGGTTAATAAATTGCAGTCAATGATAGATCAGAAAATACCGGCCGATGCAGAGGAAGTGACGGAATTCGTTATTCGTTGGACTGAAATGTTGGATCGTTTAGTTGGGCATAACCCCAATTTGCTGTTAAAAGTTCACTCCATGTCCGGTGAACTAGAAATGCAGATTCAACGCGGCATAAGCCCAGCCATGATGGAATATCTTGGTGAAGCTATGAGTGCGTTACATCAAAAAATATTTGCTCAATATTTAACGCCTGCACAGATGGGGCTGTTGGTTGAAAGTCGGCAAAAAAATAAATCGGCGTGGCCACCCTTAATTGCCGCTATTCGCCAACAAATTGATTCTGGCGCTAAGCCGGAGAGTCAGGAGATGCGCATTCTGGCCGAGCAATGGAAGAATCTGTTTGAATTAACGGCAAGTGGCGGCGACCCCGAAATTACTGAAAAACTGCGGTTCGCGTATTCCCGCGAACCCTTGTTGATGCAAGGCACAGGCCTTGATCATGAGTTTCTACACTATATTCGTCAGGCAATGGATAATTTAGAAGAATCAAAAAATACTTGATCCTAACCTAAGGTGAGGTTTTAGGGTGTGGTATAGAAACTTAACCACACCGGAGCCTGTATGTACGACGCCATTGCAAGTGTTATGCAAAAGCATTTTTCCATTCCTTATCTATCCGAAAATGCCAAGCCCAGCAGCCACGCTGTTGCGGTTTGGCGAGCTGTTCACCAGCTACTGGAACAGCCTGCGATATTTTCAGATCCGCATGCGCTAAATATTCTTGGTGATGCAGAGCCTGGCCTTCTCGAAAAATTGGATGAACATAAAGATCCTCTTAGTTCTGCGATGCGGCTGTCCATTGCAGTGCGCAGCAGGTTTGCAGAAGATGAACGCGAGGCAGCTTTTGAATGCGGCATAAATCAATACGTAATTTTAGGCGCAGGCTTGGATACATACGCTTACCGAAGTAATCATTCAGATGAAATCGTATTCGAAGTGGATTTGCCCGGAACTCAGGCAATGAAAATTGCACGGCTCAAGCAACAAAATATTGCTGCTGCATGTTCGGTACATTACGTGGCTTGTGATTTTGAAGAAGGTGCGTTAGAGAAAGAATTATTATTGGCGGGTTTCGACAAAACACAAAAGGCTTTTTTCTCTTGCTTGGGGGTAGTTGCGTATTTAGATCTGCAGGCTTTTGAGCAAACGCTTCGGTTCATTGCCAGCTGCGCCCACGGTTCAATATTTACGTTTGATTATATTGTTAACCCTGCTAGTTTGGGTGAAATAGAACAGCTCGTGCTTACGATAATGTGCGCGCAACTTGCTGAAGGTGGCGAGCCATTTAAAAGTTATTTCGATCCTCAACCACTATCGCAAACGTTGAGTGATGTTGGATTTTCGCATATTGAGGACATAAGTCCTGGCTATTTAAGTAGTCGTTATCTTGCTGGGCGTAATGATGGCCTCGGTTTAGGAAACGCTACACGCATGTTTATTGCAATCGTTTAATTTTGCAGGAATTAACTAATGAAACCTAAAATGATAATCCCCATGTTGGTATGTCGTGATGCGGGAGCGGAAATTGATTTTTGCAAAGCAGTGTTTGGTGCTGTTGAGTTGTCGCGTCGCGCCGCCGATGATGGCAGTGTTATACACGCAACCTTAATGATTCATCAGGCATTTATTATGGTTCACAACGAATCACCTCACTTGGCGAGTAAAGCCCCGCCACTTGATGGTAGTTCTTCGGTAGTGACTTATCTATACGATGAAGATGTTGATGCAATGGTTGATCGCGCTGTGGCTTTAGGCGGACAAATACTAATGCCTGCCGAAAACCAGTTTTGGGGCGACAGGGTGGGGCGAATTATGGATCCAGCGGGACACGTGTGGAATATTGCGGCACGGTTATAAGTGCTGCTTATGCAGCAACCGATCCGTTTAAGAAGTTGTTACCTTGTCACGCAATAATTAAATATAATGGCAGGCTAAGATTCCTGTATATATTTTGATGTTTCCCATGGCTGACCAAGACGACGATTTTTTTCTCCAGCAAATGAAAGGTGTTAAGCCTATTCAAGTAGAGGCCAAGGTTGACCTAGCCAAGGCAGCGCTTGATAAGGCGACAGCCGAACGCCGCCGTAAAGCGGCAACAGAAGAACTCGCAAAAGATAAAAACTTTTTGTCTGGGGAATATATCGAACCCGTTGATCCTTTGGCGGTTATCGAATTCAAGCGTGATGGTGTCCAAACAGGCGTTTATCGCAATTTGCGTTTGGGTAAATACCAAATTGACGCGCGGTTGGATTTACATCACATGACAATCGATCAAGCGCGCCGCGCCGTTTTTCAGTTTATTCAGGATTGCATGACCAACGATATTCGCTGTGCGCTTATTACTCACGGCAAGGGCGAGGGGCGTAGTTTGCCCGCGCAATTAAAAAGTTGCCTGAATCACTGGCTGCCCCAATTCGATAAAGTACTCGCCTTCCACTCCGCGCAAAAACAACACGGTTGGGTGGGTGCTACTTATGTGCTCCTGCGCAAGAGCGAAAAGAAAAAATTAGAAACATGGGAAATGCATAATAAAAGATAGGTGTGCGAGTTTTTGTGCACTCGAAGCTTAGTTTTCAATCTCATCTACATCAACCTGCCCAGACCAGCGTAAGCTGATATGTGACCAACACATACCTATCGCGAGCAATAGCGCCAAAAGAATTTCAACAACCCAAGCCACGGCGGACGTGTTGTGAATATCCAAAATTTTCCAATAGATGAATAACCAAATTAGGCATGCAAAGAGCGCGCTTGCTAATAAAATGCCAGCCACACCCAGTGAGTTAAGGGTGGCTTTAATATAAATTGCCCAACCAATAATGAGCACTAAACCGGCAATTGCTATATAGGGTGTAATGCTATGCAAATTTTGGTAAACCCAGTGAAAATAAGAATGACCACTTGGGTTGTAGCTTAGCAATACAAGCAATATGGAAAACAGGAAACGAAAAGCAATTCCAGAGCTGGTGAGCCGCATAAAGTGTTCTCCTTTGAATTACATAATTTTATCTGGGTGTGCTAAATGAATATGGAAGCAACTCAAGCCTTCATGGGTGCGTTCGTACGAGAGCAGCGCTTGGTTACTTTCACACAGCTCCTTACAAATATACAAGCCCAAGCCTGAGCCAGTGTTCTCTGTGGTGAAGAACGGCTCGAACAAATGCTCAAGGTTTTCTTTGCTAATTCCGTCACCAAAATCGATAACTTTGATAAAGGGGTGTTGAGTATTGGTGTCGATGCCCGCTTCTAAAACCAAGTGCGGACAATTTGCTGGTGGATGGCTGTAACGCAACCCGTTGTCGCACAAATTGGTAAGCACTTGCTGTAATTGGCCTAAGTCAAATTTGACTAGAGTGGGGTTTGCAGCAATACAATCGATTAAGGGTTTATCTTTTGGGTTTTTGGAGGCGGAATAGTCGCTCAGAAATTTGGGTAACCATTCATCTAAACGAATACTTTGCGGATTAGAAATGCGGCGGCGCGATAACTGCAAAATATTTTCAATAATTTGGTTAACGCGTTTGGTGTGCGAGCCAATAATCTCAACTAATCGTTTATCGCTCGCGGGTAGTTCGCTGTCTTCCGAGAGTAATTGGCTTGCGTGGCTAATGGCGGCGAGCGGGTTGCGAATTTCGTGAGCAATACTTGCCGTTAAACGGCCTAACGATGCTAGTTTTAATTGTTGTGCTTGCTGGGTAATTGCGCGGTTGTCCTCTAAAAAGATAAGCGTATTTTCGCCTTGATCGAGCTTGGCAAAGTTCACTTTAACTTCATCATTGCTGTCGCTGTCAGCGCGCAGTATAGGCGTTGGGTTCTTGTGGGTACGTTGCCAATGCTCAACCTTTTCCTGCAACTCTGGCGATCCGGAAAGTTGCGGCGAGTTGTTGTTTCCCAATCCTAATAGCTTGGCTGCGGCGTTGTTAAACATGGTGACATTGTTTTCTTTGTCTAACACCATAATGCCAGTGCGCATACGTTCAACAATCTGTTGCGCCATTTTTTGAAGATTCGCAGCGTGGTGCGCTTGCGATAGCGCTTCTTGATTACTTGTTAGAATTTTCTTGGTGAGGTATTGAAAAATAATTACGCTGAAGAAAATCAGCGCGCCGAGTATGCCAGCAGAGAAAAATGCATTGGAATTTGTTGGCAAAGTATCGGTTATTGCGCGGTAAACCGTTTCAGAAATAACAATAAGGCTGGCTAATGCCGCTAGGAAAAAAGCGATTTGCCCGCGCAGTAACATGCCGCCAGCTGCGGCTGCTACCAACAACAAATAACCGAGTGCGCTCGAGGCGCCGCCACTGCTGTGCATAAGTGCAACGACAGAGACAATCTCAATAAAAAATAAGCCAAAGAGAATTTTTTGCGACGGAGAAAATCGCACCTTCCATAGCAGCAAAACGGTACTGATGTTAAAAATCGTGTAGCCAACAACCGCATATAAAAACAACGTGGGGTTCGTCATTCCCAATACATTGGGCGTGAGTTTCCCCTGAAACATAATCAGCAGCACTATGCCAAGCAGGGTGCGGTAAAAGGTGTAAACCCTCAATAATTCAAAAGGGTTGTAGCTGGTGGCGATGGGTGTAAATGATTTCATGAATACAAGTTCTTTCTTACAAAAGGTTCGTGTCGTTATTTTGCGTTAGTTGCAATCTATCGCTACATTGAATTTACGTTTGCGATGGGGCTTATGCCGACTTAGTGGATGATGCTTAGCGGATGAGGCAAAACGCGCTGTTTTACGGCTTCGCCTTTGCTTCTAGGGGCGGATTAGCAGACAATGCGCTCCTTTTTTACGCTCTCCTTAATTATGAGCTGGCCGCCTTGCTTTAAGGCGAGCCGTCAAGGCCGCTAGTTTACGCTGGTTTTTGTAGGTCTTGGTTATCTGTTTTGCAGCCTTGCCACATTTTCGTAAAACCTAGAGAGATTTTCAGCCATGTCTTCACTCACTATCGCCCTCGCGCAGTTGAATACCTACGTTGGTGATATTCCGGGTAACACCCAAAAAGTCATTCAGTTTGCTCGCCAAGCGGTGGAGGATTTGCAGGCCGATGCCGTTATTTTCCCGGAGCTGACACTAACTGGCTACCCGCCGGAAGATTTGTTGTTGCGCCCAAGTTTGGATTTGCGTATTGAGCGCGCTTTGGCAGAGATTATGGCGGCGAACCTTCCTTTGGCGATTATCCTCGGTTACCCCAAGCGTATTGCCGGAAAATTGTTCAATATGGCCGGCGTAATTCAATCTGGCAAGTTGGTGGCGGAGTACGCCAAACAATGTTTGCCCAACTACCAAGTCTTCGATGAGAAGCGCTATTTTTTTGCGGGTGACAAGTCGTGCGTGTTTGACCTAAAGGGGCTACCTGCGGCAATTACCATTTGCGAGGATATTTGGCACCCGGAACCTATGGCGCAGGCTAAAGCTGCCGGAGCGAAAATCATGCTCAATCTCAACGCATCGCCCTACCACCAAGGTAAGCAAGCCGAACGCGAAGCTATAGTTGCTGCCCGCGCTCAGGAAGGCGGTATGCCGGTCGTGTATGTAAACCTTGTGGGCGGTCAGGATGAATTAGTGTTTGATGGTGGCTCTGTTGTTGTGGATGCCTTTGGCCAAACGCAATTCCGTGCTCCCGCCTACAGCGAAAATATCTTCTCCGCCGATATTCACTGTAATAACGGCCAAGTTGCGGCACCTGCTCAAACACTTAACCCTATTCCCAGCAACCATGAAGCTGTCTATCAAGCCTTGGTGCTTGGCATGCGTGACTACGTGAATAAAAATCGCTTCAAAGGCGTCGTGCTGGGTCTATCGGGTGGTATCGACTCGGCACTTACCTTGGCGATGGCGGTTGATGCATTAGGCGCTGATCGCGTTGAAGCGGTAATGATGCCGTTCCGCTACACATCTGACCTGAGTAAAAACGACGCGGCAGAACAAGCGCATCGTATGGGCGTCAAATACAGCTCTATCAGTATCGAACCTATGTACGAAGCCTTTATGGCGCAGTTGGCGGAGGAGTTCGCGGGTACAAAACGTGATACTACCGAAGAAAACCTACAAGCGCGCTGCCGCGGCGTGTTGCTGATGGCGATTTCTAACAAGAAGGGCTATTTGGTGCTGACGACAGGCAACAAATCTGAAATGGCTGTTGGTTATTCCACACTCTATGGCGATATGGCGGGTGGCTTCGACGCGCTCAAAGACGTGCCCAAAACACTGGTATTCGCCTTAGCCAAGTACCGCAATAGCTTAGGTGAAGTTATCCCCGAAACCGTAATTACTCGCCCACCTTCAGCTGAATTGGCCCCCGATCAAAAAGATGAAGACAGCCTGCCGCCTTATGAGATTCTTGACCAAATTCTTTACTGGTACGTGGAGCAAGATTTAAGCGCAGAAGCGATTATTGCCAAAGGCTTCGCCCGCGATCAGGTTGAGCGCGCGGTGCGGTTAGTGGACGTGAATGAATACAAACGCCGCCAGGCACCCGTGGGAATTCGCATAAGCCAACGCGGGTTTGGGCGTGATCGGAGATACCCGATCACCTCCGGCTGGAAGATGGGGGTTTAGAGCGACCAGAAGCAGTTGCCGAAGACAGCCCTTTAGATCAGCAATAAATGATGTAAGCCTAAATAAATAGGGAGTCATCATCCTCGCGTAGCGGGGATCCAGTTTTTATTAGGCCAAAATCAAGAGCTGGATCCCCGCTGCGCGAGGATGACGCCCCCCTTTTACAATAAAGGGCGGGTTTTTCAGGCAATGACAATTCTCAGGCACAAAAAAGGCGGGTAAGAACCCGCCTTTTTCATCCGCACGACTTACTTAACCAGTCGCGGTGCCTTTTGATACTGAGTATCGTAAAGCTCACGGGTATCAAAACCTATGGTTTCTTGCTTGGTGAACAAGCCTAGAGTAATGGTTCCCAAGAGGTTGCGCTCGTGATCTTCGAAGGCGTAATCGTAGTCAAATTCGCCTTTTTTGTTCAGGGCAGGGAAGTTCGGGTAGTTAGTGCGTAGCACTTGCAGAACTTCATCTGAACGATCTTGCATGCCGACAAGGTGATAACCCTGTACCATAACGGCCAATGCGTCTGGCATGGCTGGCGCTTGAGGATAGTTTTCAACCACGTAGCGGCCACGGCTGATGGCAGCAACATAGGCTTGGCGTTTGAAGTAGTAGTTGGCAACGTGGATTTCATAGCGTGCCAAACCGTTACGCAAGAACAACATACGCTTCTTGGCATCGGCCGCGTAAGGGCTGTCGGGGAAGCGGTTGAGCAACTGGGTGAAGTTAGCCAAAGATTCGCGCGCAGCACCTGGGTCACGCTTGGTCATGTCGGTGGGCATAATGCGTTCAAACATGCCTTTGTCTTTGGTGAATGAGCTCAGACCCATCATGTAATAGGCGTAGTCCACATTGCGGTGTTGGGGGTGCAAGCGGATAAAGCGGTTTGCGGTGGCGATGGCTTCATCAGGTTTGTTGTAGTTGTAGTAAGCGTAGATCAGCTCAAGTTGGCCTTGTTCGGCATAGGCGCCGAAGGGGAAGTTCTCTTCCAGCTTTTGCAGGTTTTTAATGGCGACTTCCCATTGTTCGTGCTCCAGCTGCTCTTCGGCGGCGTTGTAAAGATCGGCCTCGCTGGTAAATTTTTCCTCTTTCTTGCTGGAAGAACATGCAGTCAGCAGCGCAAGTGAGCCAATCAGAGCAAGGGTCAAGAATCGCTTAAGCATAAAAAGTTAACTCAAATAGTTTGGGTGACAGAATTTATCGTCGGATTTTAACGGGTAACCGATTTAAAATAGGGGCGTATTTAAACACAGAGCATGCCGATACCAAAGCGGCATTCGTTTTTAAACCGAGGTTTTACTTTTAAATGAAAGATGTTTTTGAACTGAGTGTGCAAGTGCCATTCTCCATGGGTGGGTTGCGCTTCGACCAAGCGGCCTCAGAGTTGTTCCCTGATTTTTCGCGCTCGCGCCTGCAAAGTTGGATTAAAGATGGTCAGCTCAAAGTAAATGGCAAGCTTGGCAAGCCGAAGGACAAACTGATTGGGGGTGAAACCCTTGATTTGAATGCCGAATTAGAGGCTCAAGGGGATTGGCAGCCGGAAGAGATTACTCTAGACATAGTCCACGAAGACGACGACCTGCTCATCATTAATAAGCAGGCGGGCTTGGTAGTTCACCCTGCGGCAGGCAACTATACCGGCACTTTGGTAAATGCCTTGCTCAACCATATTCCCGAGCTGATTAATTTGCCGCGTGCGGGGATTGTGCATCGCCTAGATAAAGAAACCACGGGTTTGATGGTCGTCGCCAAAACGCTGGAAGCACACACCGATCTGGTCGCCCAATTGGCAGACCGCACCGTAAGCCGTGAATATGAGGCGGTTGCGGTTGGTGCTATGACCGGCGGCGGTACCGTAAACGCGCCCATGGGGCGTCATCCTATCCACCGTAAATTAATGGCCGTTTTAAGTCAGGGCGGTAAACGCGCGGTGACTCATTACCGCGTTGCCACGCGTTTTCCGCATCACACCCACATCAAAGTAAAACTGGAAACTGGCCGTACTCACCAAATTCGTGTGCATATGGCACACATTGGTTTTGCATTGGTGGGCGATAAAACTTACGGAAAAAGTTTTAAGATTCCGAAAGGCGCTAACGAACATTTGGTTGAAGCACTTAAAGCCTTCCCGCGTCAGGCGTTGCATGCGGCTAAGTTAGGTTTGGAGCACCCAGGCACCGGAGAATACACCGAGTGGACCGCGCCAATTCCAGAGGATTTTAAAAACTTGTTGGATGCGCTAAAACGCGGTTATGAGCGTGAGGCGAAGGATTAGTCCTCGACTTAAATCTGTGTAGGCAATTAGTTGTTAGATGAATGTACATATAGCAGGGAGTCGTCATCCTCGCGTAGCGGGGATCCAGCTTTTGATGTTTATAAGAAGGTAAAGATGTTACTTATCCACGATGAAGATGAGCTGCCTGAAAATCCTTATGAAGAGGAAATAATGATTACTGATTCAATAGATGAGGTTGGCCTTAAGGATATTGACGATAGAATTTTAAATGCACTGTCTGATCATTGGGCAAAAGTAGCAAAAGTTATCTTTGATGTTATGCAGGCGGGTGGTTTTGAATTTTCGGAAGAGCTTGTGGATCTTCATGCTAGAAGAGTTATTTATTTAAATGAACTAGGAAAACTAAGTTCTAGTGGAAATTTAAGAAAGCCAAGATTTAGCGAAATAAGATGTCTCTGAGAAATATGTTTAAAAAATTGAACAGTATATAGCTTTAAGAGCTGGATCCCCGCTGCGCGAGGATGACGACTCCCTACTAAAATTGACTCCGAAAAAAGCTCCTCATGGAAAATACCCACCACATCATCCCCAACTGGCCAGCCCCTGCGAATGTTCGCGCATGTATTACAACGCGCGCGGGCGGCGTTAGTGTTGCGCCTTATGACAGCAACAATATGGGGTTGCATGTGGGCGATAATCCGCAAACGGTTGAAAAAAATCGCGCAGTTTTATGTGAGCAACTTGGGCTTCGCAAAAATCCCCAATGGATGGAACAAATTCACGGAGTGAAAGTTGTTAACGCAAAAAGTGATGGCTTGGTGCGCACGGCAGATGGCAGCTATAGCAATGAGGTTGGTCAAGCTTGTTTGGTAATGACGGCCGATTGCCTACCTATTTTGTTATGCAATGAGCAGGGCAAAGAAGTTGCGGCTATTCATTGTGGATGGCGCGGCTTGGCAAAAGGCATTACGGCTCGTGCGTTGGACAAATTTTCGAGCAAGCCTGAAAAAATCTTTGCCTATTTAGGCCCCGCCATTTCTCAACCGAATTTTGAAGTGGGGGTGGATGTGCTCGAGGCTTTTTTCAAAGCAGCCAGAAACCCCACGCATGCCGATGCGATTGCTAAAGCGTTTGTCTCTGCCAAACGACCGTTGCATTTTTATGCAGACATCTATGCTTTAGCGCGTGCTGAATTAAATGCGTTGGGTGTAACAAAGATTTACGGCGGAGATTTTTGTACCTACGCGCAAGCCGATAAATTTTATTCGTTCCGGCGCGATAAAGTTACCGGGCGCATGGCGAGTTTGATTTGGTTGGAATAGGTTTCAGATATTTTGCGGTACACGTCAACGGACACTAGCCTGCGGCTTTAAAATAAACACTAGCCCGGGAGATTATTTACTGCATTCTCCACATTACTTACTTCAGTGGGCCGTGCAAAATAATAACCTTGGTAGGCATCGCACCCCATTTCTGCCAGTGCATCGCGCTGCTCCGCCGTTTCAACGCCTTCTGCAATAACGCTTAAACCCAAACTGTGCCCAAGTGCTACTACTGTGCGTGCGATAGTGGCGTCGTTGGTATCGGTGAGTAAATCGCGCACGAAGGATTGGTCGATTTTTAATTGATCCAAGGGCAGGCGTTTTAAATAAGAGAGTGATGAATAACCCGTACCAAAATCATCTAGCGAGAAAGTCACACCCAATGCTTTAATTTGCACCATTTTTACAATCACATCTTCAACATCTTTTGCCAACATACTTTCGGTTAGTTCGAGTTTTAAATGTATTGGGTTGGCGCCCGTTTTTGCCAATGCTGTTTTTACGTTTGTAACAAAGTCAGGGTGTGAAAATTGAATAATGCTCACGTTAACCGACATGCACCAATTGGCGGTTTGTGGTGACTTTGCCCATTCCACCAGCTGCATGCAGGCGGTTTCTAAAGCCCATTGGCCCAAGGGTAAAATCATTCCGGTTTCTTCAGCCAGTGGAATGAATGCCGCGGGTGAAATCATTCCATGTTCAGAATGTTTCCAGCGCATGAGCGCCTCCACACCTATTGGTGCGCCATCACGATTAACTTGCAGTTGGTAGTGCAATAAAAATTCTTGTTTGGTTAAAGCTACGCGCATACTTTTTTCTAATTCAATGCGCACCGATACAGCCGCTTGCATGGTGGGGTCAAAAAAGCGTGCAGTGTTGCGGCCAGCTGTTTTTGCTTGGTACATGGCAACGTCTGCTTTTTTGAGTAGTTCTTCAATAGAGTCTGTTTGATGCCAAAAAAGTACAATGCCAATGCTGGGTGTAATGAGGTAGGAGTATTCACGCAACTTATAAGGTTGGGATAACGCGTGCAGCACTTTGTCTGCAATCATTTCTGCTTGCGAAGCCGCTTCGTTAGGATAGGGGCTTAAAGCTTCCATTAGCATCACAAATTCGTCGCCGCCCATACGCGCCACGCTATCGCCTTCGCGCACGCAATTTTGCAACCGTGCTGCAACTTGTTGTAGCAAGATATCGCCCAAATCGTGGCCAAGGCTATCGTTAAGTTGTTTAAAGTAATCTAAATCCAAAAACATTAAGGCACCGTGCTGATCGGTGCGGCTGGATGTGATCATGGCTTGTTGCAAGCGATCGTACAGCAGGCGGCGATTGGGCAAGTTGGTGAGTGGATCGTAAAACGCCAATCGGTAGATTTCTTCTTCGTCTTGGCGTTGTTGACTGATGTCGCGCACCAAGCCTACAAAGGTTGTTTTGCCTGCGCGGAGTACTTTGGATATCGAAAGGCTCATGGGGAAAACATCACCCGTTTTTCGTAAGCCTTCAACTTCGCGCAAGGTATTGAGAAGTGGGACGTCGAATGAATCATGTTGATGTAGATGGTTGTCGTGCTGGATCTGAAAATGGCTTGGCATAAGTAAGTTAACGTTTTTTCCGATAACTTCATCTTGCGCATATCCAAAAATCCGGCTGGCCGCCACATTGAACGATTCGATTTCACCATCGCTGTTGATGGTGATAACGCCATCGAACATGTTGTCCAAAATAGCTTGGGTGTGGCGTGCAGATTCTTGCAGCGCCAGTTCAGCATGCTTGCGCTTGGTAATATCTGTTGCGACTACAAACAACCCCTGAATTTGGTCGTTTTCAAGGTCTGGGATGTATTGAGTCCACAGATACTTTCCATCAACCACGTGCTCTACACTTTGTGCGCTACCTTCCAAGGCCGCAAGCATATAGCTTTCACGCTCGAAGTACGCTTCTTCACCAATAACCTCTTGCACCTTGGCGCGGTAAATTTCTGCTACCGTTTTTCCATACCAGTTTAGGTAGCCTTTATTGGCAAAATTACAGCGCAGGTTTTTCGTCCAGTGCGACACCATGCCGGGCATGTTGTGAGCGAGCGTGGCAATAAAGCGCTCATTTTGGCGCACGTTCTCTTCGGCGCGTTTTAGGTCGGTAATGTCGTGAGCAATGCCCAGTAAAAGAGGTTCTGGGTGGGTGGCGAGATAACGCGCGGAGAGTTGCATAATGCGAACGTCACCGTCGCGACGACGCAGCTGCAGCTCAAAATTATCAATTTGCCCATCAGTGAGCAGCCGCTCGCGCATGTGGGAGCGTTCTTGGGCATCCACCCAAATACCCAGCTCGGCGGTGGTGTGCCCAATGATTTCGTCGCGGGTATATCCGGTGATATCGCAAAAGGCATCGCTGCAATCAATCATCACACCCTGCGGATCTTGCAAGGTGAGCGGGTTGGGGATGAGTTTGAAGGTTCGGCGGAAGCGTTCGTCCGCCCTGCGTAAAGCCGCTTCAGATTGATAGCGTGCGGTTATGTCGCTAAAGACGAGCACAACGCCGACTATATTGCCTGCGGAATCACGAATGGGGGCGGCGCTATCGGCAATTTGGTATTCGGTGCCGTCACGCGCAATTAGCGTCGTACCATTCGCCAGGCCCACAACTTCGCCCTGTTCGATCACTTGATCTACGGGGTTATTAGCTGGCTCGCGTGTATGGGCATTAATAATGCGGAACACAGTAGACATGGGCTGGCCCCAAGCGTCCGAGAATGGCCAACCGGTTAAACGCTCCGCAGTGGGGTTCATGCGCGTAATGCTACCCGCCGTGTTAGTGACGATGACTGCATCGCCAATGGATTGCAGGGTGATGGAGAGGTTTTCTTCGCTTGCACGCAGCTTATCTTCGGCAATTTTGCGCGCGCTGATATCGCGCACCATGGACATCATGGTGCCATCGGGCATGGTGGTGGAGAGCACTTCGGCGGTAAAAATTGAGCCGTCTTTACGCTTGAGCAGCCATTCGCGGAACAGGTCATTCGTTTGTATTGTGTCTATTGCAGGCTCAACTTCCTGCATTTGTGAATCTGCAACAACGTCCTTGGGGTAAAGATTAAGGAGCTCATCGCGGCTATAACCCAGCATCTCACAAAAGCATTCGTTACCATCCACCAGTGTTTTGTTTGGGTTCGCCACAAAAATCACAATACCAATTTGAACGTTGGCAAAAAGTGCTTTGTAGCGGGCGTCGCTATTGCTTCGAGCTGTTTCAGCGGCTAACCGCTTCTCCTGCAAGTTGAGTAGGTTTTGCTGGGTTTCGGCTAGCCAACCCAAAATGCTGTGCCTATTTTCGATGCTTATATTGAAAGGAACCGAAAAATCCCCTTTGCCTAAACGCACAATTTGGGTATAGACCTGAGCTACAGATCCACCCAAGGTGATGCGCAAGCTCTGGCTTATGCGCAAAAGAATGGCGGCTAAGCTCAGGCCAAACCCGATGACCAGAAGCCTAAGGAGAATGACTGTTCGTTTGGATTGTTCTAGGTCGCGTAGCGTGCGTGCATCAATTAATTTATAGAAGTTATCGATGGGAATGATGATGCCAGCCTTGGCGCGGTCATAGCTTTCGCCATACAGCGTTGAAAAGGCCTGAAGACGGTTTGTGTCGCTGTTGGTGTTTTCATCCACGAGGGAAATAATTCGGCGCTCGGTATTCGTTAAATCGTCTGATTTGGATTTAGCTTCTAGAAGGGTACGAAGCTCCATATCGCTCGCACCTGCGTCGCGGATCAACTCCAAGAGCGGCGCTTTGCGCCCATTCGGTGCAGGCGGCACTTTTCCGTTGGCAAGCGCCAAATGCCAATAGTTGTTGTGGTAATCCTCAGGGCGGGGAAGTTTGCCATCGCGGATACCCAAGATATCTTGGTAATATTCCTTATAGATGGGGTTGCCAGTTGCCGCGTAACTGCGCACCATGCGGGTTAAATCATCGGACGACTGACGCAGTTCGTCAGCGTAAATCAGTAATAGGCGGCGTTGTTCGCTTAAATGGTCAACCTGACGTTCCCAATAAACATAAAAGCTAAAGGTAAAGACGAGTGCGGTGATGAGGCTAAGGGCTAGCCAGGTGCTCCAAGTGACTTCGGTGTAACGTTTTCTGGCGGACATCTTGATTTCCATTTCTTCCAAGCCAATTGTTTACTGCAATTTGCGCCTGAGAGTACGAGTAAAAAATAAATGAAGCGTTAACAGATCCAGTGTTACCAAGTTAAAGGTTTATAAAAATAATCTTTTGTTATTGTAGAAGTATTGTTGAAGGTTGCGTGGCACAAGTGTTGCTCAATTCAGCGATGTTCAATTCTTTTTTCAAATAAAAACAATTTAATTATTAGCAATTATGCTTACCCCCCAAAAGCTGGAGAACAATATGGCGCATGGCTCGTTTTTAACTGCATTGCTGCGCAAAAAAGCGATGATGGATGATGTGGACAATATCGGTTTAAAGCGCTGTTTAAGTGCATTTGATTTAACGCTAATGGGAATAGGCGCCATTATCGGCACAGGTATCTTTGTATTGACGGGCGTGGCAGCGGCCACCACTTCCGGCCCGGCAGTTATTGTCTCGTTTATTTTAGCGGGCCTCGCTTGTGCGTTTGCGGCGCTTGCCTACGCGGAGTTGGCTGCAAGTGTGGGCGGGGCAGGTAGCGCATATGGCTATTCCTACGCAGCCTTCGGCGAATTTATTGCGTGGATTATTGGGTGGGATCTTATTCTTGAATACGGCGTAGCGACTGCGGCTGTTGCTAACGGTTGGGCGGGTTATTTCAACAACGCGCTTCACGCAATTGGCTTGGGGCTGCCAGATTATTTAACCAAGGGGCCGTTTGCAGTGAATGCGGCTACGGGATTGCCCGACGGCGGAATTGTTAACTTGCCGGCGTTTGTCATCATCATCTTATTGATGCTCATGTTAATAACCGGAGTCAAAGGAAGTGCGAGACTCAATACTGCTATGGTATTTGTAAAGCTATTAGCTATTGTGATTTTCTTATCGGTGGGACTGTTCCACATCAATCCAGAAAACTGGAGTCCTTTTATCCCCTTCGGTTGGTTTTCTCACGATGAGCTTGGTAAGCCGATTGGCATTCTCGCGGGCGCGTCACTCGTGTTTTTTGCCTATGTTGGCTTCGATGCAGTTTCCACTGCGACGGAAGAAGCTAACGAACCACAACGGGATATTCCTATCGGCATTCTTGCTGCACTAATTTTTTGTACTGCGATTTATATTGTTGTTTCTGGCACTTTGACCGGTATTATTTCATATGGCGAGTTGAATGTACCTTCTCCAGTTGCTTATGCACTTGAGCGGATCGGTCTAACTTGGCGAGGGTTTAATTTGGCGGCAGGGCTTGTAGCTATGGGAGTAATCGCCGGCCTAACAACAGTAATGCTCGTTCTTTATTACGCGCTCACGCGAATTCTTACCGCCATGTCGCGTGATGGTTTGGTGTCATCTTTCTTTTCCGATATAAATAAAAAAACGCAAACCCCAGTAAAAAACACCGTAATTTGCGGATTAATTATGGCCGTAATGGCAGGCTTTATGCCGCTCAGTGCGCTCGCTGAGCTGGTGAATATAGGCACGCTCGCAGCCTTTGTATTAGTGTGTATTGGTGTGATCGTGCTGCGTAAAACTCACCCAGATTTAAAGCGCCCCTTCAAAATGCCAGGGGGGGTAATTTTGCCGGTATTGGGTGTTATTTCTTGCGCAGCCTTAATTAGTTTTTTGCCGTGGCACACGCATGTGCGTTTTGTGTTGTGGTTGGCGGTAGGGTTAGTCATTTATTTCGCTTATGGCTTTCACAAAAGCCGCTTGCGCAAGCAAAGTTAGTCTTATTGATCTGAAGTCGATTCTTACGCAGGAAACCTAAAAAGCGAGCCCTAAATGTGGCTCGCTTTTTTTGCCCTGTTGTTTGTGGCTGACAAAAGTCATCGAAACACTGCATTGTGTGTTATCTAAAGCTGTTGCTATTGATTTAGGTTTGCATGCCCCCATCCTTTTCTAACGTACATTCTGATAATAAGGGGCTTTTATGGTCATGCATTTTCCGGCAATTATTACCTTGCTTGCGTTGTTGTTGTTCACCGTGACCATTTTTGCGGTTGGCGCTGCGCGAATTAAATATGGCGTTAAAGCTCCGGCTACTACGGGCAATGAAAATTTTGAGCGCATATTCCGTGTGCAAATGAATACGCTGGAAAATCTCGTGCTGTTTCTACCCTCGCTGTGGCTTTTCAGCGAATACCTTAGTCCTTTGTGGTCGGGTATTTTAGGCGTGATTTGGTTAATAGGGCGGGTCGATTACATGCTGAGTTACATGCGCTCAGCCGAAGCTCGCAGCCGTGGCTACGCAATAAGTGCATTGGCTTTTCTGGTGTTGGCCATAGGTGCTGCCGTCGGAATTGTTATGCGAATAATGGCTGGGTTGTAGGTTAACCCTCTCACATAAATCGGGCCACTTTAAAAGCCGAAGCTCGGCTGGAATTATCAATGTCTGAATCTTCTGCGTTACCTATCCCAAAAAGATTAAGTCCTTTGCTGGGCCTGCTGCCTTTTTTAACACCCTATGTGTCGCGTTGGGTGTGGACCTTTTTTGCGTTGACCATTGCGTCGGCAACCACTTTGGCATTGCCCGTTGCGTTTCGGCATTTAATTGATTCGGGTTTTTCGTCTGGTCAGTCGGAGCATCTTAATCGCTATTTCATTTTATTATTTGCGTTGTCGATAGTCTTAGCGGTGGCGACTGCACTGCGCTTTTATTTTGTGTCTTGGTTAGGCGAACGCGTGACGGCGGATGTTCGCAGTGCGGTCTACTCCCATATTTTGCGGATGAGCCCGCAGTTTTTTGAACTCACCAAAACCGGTGAAGTACTTTCCCGATTAACTACCGACACCACGCTTATTCAATCCGTAGTGGGCACCAGTTTTTCAATGGGGCTGCGTAATTTATTTATGCTGGTCGGTGGTATTGCAATGCTCATTTACACCAGCCCAGTTTTAGCCGGGTATATTCTTATTGTATTGGTGTTGGTGATCGCGCCTATTTTATTGTTCGGCAGAAAAGTGCGTAGGCTCTCGCGGGACAGTCAAGATCGTGTTGCCGATTCAAGCGCGCTTGCCGGTGAAATTTTAAATGCAATGCCGACGGTGCAATCTTACACGCAAGAAAACCGTGAGAGTGCACGCTTCAATGTGTCAGTTGAGAATGCGTTTAAAACAGCGCTCGCACGTATTCGCGCACGTTCCGTTTTAACCGTTGTCGTCATTGTTTTAGTCTTCGGCGCAATTACCTTTGTGTTGTGGATGGGCGCGCAAGCCGTGATGGCGGGGCAAATGACCGGTGGCGAATTATCGCAATTTATTATTTATGCTGTGTTAACAGCCGGTGCAATTGGTGCGATTACCGAAGTATGGGGTGAACTGCAGCGCGCAGCAGGTGCAACTGAGCGTTTGATGGAATTGCTTCAACTTAATTCGCCAGTGGTGGAAACTTTGCAACCCAAAACCTTACCCGCAACGGGTGACGGAATCGAATTCGATCACGTTAATTTTTCGTATCCCTCTCGCTTGGAAACGCGTGCACTAAAAAACTTCACGCTAAAAATTCGCCCCGGTGAACACGTTGCATTAGTCGGACCTTCTGGCGCGGGTAAAACGACCTTGTTTCAACTGTTATTTCGCTTCTACGATCCGCAGTCGGGGGTTGTGCGTTTTAATGGTGTTGATCTGCGCGATTTAACGTTTAGATATGCGCGTGAACCTTTCAGTATTGTTCTGCAAGAAACAGTCATTTTTGCCGGTAGTGTTTTAGATAATATTCGCTATGGAAATCCCGAAGCGAGTTTGGAAGACGTTAAGCGTGCAGCGCATATGGCAGCCGCTAGCGAATTTATTGAAGCCTTGCCGCAAGGCTACGATACTTTTCTGGGGGAACGCGGTGTGCGCTTGTCGGGCGGGCAACGTCAACGTATTTCCATAGCGCGCGCTATTTTAAGTAATCCTCCTATTTTATTATTAGACGAGGCCACCAGCGCCTTGGATGCGGAAAGCGAACAACAAGTACAACAAGCGCTCGACAACGCAGCGCACAATCGCACAACCTTGGTGATTGCCCATCGTTTAGCAACGGTACAAGCCGCAGATAGAATTATCGTTATGGACGCTGGTGAAATTGTTGCGGAAGGAACCCACGCGCAACTATTAGAAAAAAGCCCGTTGTACGCACGTTTGGCGAAATTGCAATTTACGGATTAACAAAATTGATTGAGCTGTTTTAAACAGTGAAGGAGCTATAAATGAGCGCTGATGAAAATGCGATTTACCAGATACTTGAATTATACAAATCGTCCGTTTATGAAAAGAATGCAGAATTTTTTTTATCGCTTTACGAGCCGTCTGCACGGGTGTTCGATACCTGGGAGGAGTGGGTTTTTGAAGGCCTCACAGCGCGCCAACCCGTCATTGAAAATTGGTTTGGTTCTTTAGGCGATGAGCGGGTCACGGTAAATTTCAGTGACGTGCAACTTTCGCAATCGGGAGAACTTGCAGTTCTCACCGCAGTGGGAACTTATGCGGCTATTTCGCCCGAGAATGAAGAATTACGTTCAATGCAAAACCGTTTTACTTGGGCACTAAGGTTAACTAACGGGCAATGGAAAATAATTCACGAGCATACGTCTGTGCCCATCGCCAATGATTTAACCGCGAAACTGCAGCGCGATTAATGCGCTTTCATGCGCGCTGTTTTTTCAGCGCACATCTCTTCCATTATTGTTTAAATAACTTCACACGTGCCATAAGCACAGAACTAACAACCAATCCCAACGCAATCAGCACGCCCAAAAATTCGCGGCATTCTTCAATGTAAGGTTTTTGAGGATTCATTCCCTGCATTAAGGGCTCTTCTGCCATGTGTAAATAATATTGGTAAGCACCAGGCGCGCTGTTCAGTATCTCCAAGCTGCAAATTGCCACGGCGAACCAAAACATGGGGCGGTAAAATTTATTCGCCATCAGCAGCAAGGGAACTAAAGCGCAAATAACGTAAAAGCTTACCCAAATCAGCGGATCGGGGTCGTTAAATTGCAATCCAGCGAAGGCTAAAAGAATAAGACCAAAAACACCGTAAATTGCTTTGAGGAAGATATTCATCATAGAAAGCCTATAAGTCGGATTGGGCGAGCAACTGTGCGCGCTATTGTATCCACTTATCTGTTTTCTACTAGCGAAAAATTTGATTGAACATTTTTTTAACGAAGTAATTAAACGTAAGCGCTATGGCGATACGGCTAAGAATTGTCCGGTTAAATAACTGGTGCCATTTATAACACCAACGCTGTGGGATGGATAAACCTCGCGCAATTCGATGGCCGCATTGCGGTTAACCAAACGCACCAGGTGTTTGTCGTATTCGGTTTCTGAGCCTTGTACAACTAATTGATAAAGTGCCAGCGTATCGCCAGAACGCAATCCATTATTGGCTCCACCTTGTAATAAAATTTGGTTTTGACCGGGGCGCGAATCAATTTGCGCAATGTAGGGCTGGCATTGGATAACCGCACCCACTTCTTTTGATGCCATTTTCACCAAACCTTTAATTTGTTGCCCGTAATCAGTATGCCAAAATAATGGCGAGCCAAACCCCACATCTTTTGTTAAGCCCCAAATGCCGTAGGTGTTGTAGTGTTTGACGAATAATGTTTGGCCAGTAAAACCGTCACGCAAATTCACTTGAAAGCTGAAAATGCGTTCGCGTTTATCAAAACGATTTTTCACTTCAATAAAATCAAATAGCCCATTTAAAAAGCGGGTATACAAACCCGGGTTGTAAGTGGCCTCTGGATGAGTCATGGTCATGTCCACAATTTCTCCGGTCAACACGAGCTGTGTGTGTTGGTTGCGAGCAAGCTTTTGAATTTGTTGGGCGAGCAATGTGTCATCGCTTAGGGAAGGTGAGGGCAAACTTTCCGTTAATTGAATGGGCGTAATCGCTTTGTGTTTTGCAACGAGCTGTTCACCGAGCATTTGCGGTAGTTGATGCTCTGCATCGTTAAGCGCCCCCGCATTTGAACTGCCGGGGTTTAAACGAGGGAAGGCGGTCAGTAACAAAGATTTATGCAATGAATTATTTTCACCGCTGCGGCATTGGTTGTTCCCGCGCTGAGATTCTGCTTTGGATTCCACTACGGTTGCAGCTGGCTTGGCTTCGGGAGTCGTTATGGGTGCAATTTCTTCCGTTGGTGCTGCGTTGTTGGCTTTTGGAATACTCTGGTTGTCGAACGGCAAGCTGGTGTTTGCACTTTCGCTGGCTGTGGCCGCAGGTTTGGGCTGCACGGGTTTCAAGTCACTCATCGCCCAGCTAGCGGAAGCAAGCCAGAATGCGGAAGGAATAATCAATAAACGCAGTAGCCGAGATCGAATAGGCATGACAAACTCCCGCCACAATGAAATTCAACGCCAAAATGGTTGTCTTAAAGACCCTGTGAGGGTTATCGGCCAGAACAGCCGCTTCTTAAATACGAATTGCTCAAGCTAGGGAGAAAACATGTCGTTAGCGAAAGTCTTAGGCGCCTTAATTGTGATGGGGCTGGTCGTTGCCTGTGAAAGCCCCGGCCGCAACTACACGGATACAAAGCTGGTAGAGACGCTGGAAATTGAAATCATGCCCAACACCAGCAAGATGTTCGTTTACCGTTTACGCCTGCCGGAAGACCGTATGGCTAATGGAGTTAAAATTGAGCGTGGCGGGTTGGGTGGCGGTGACCGTGGCGATCGCGGTGGCATAGCGATAAGCAGTTCAACTCCCAAACGCCTGCTAGAAAACACAGGCTACGTGGTGGAAAAGATGGGCTACTGCCGTGAGGGGTTTTTAGAGATTGATTCCAGCGTGGCCCCCTACAACTTGTGGGTAAAAGGCGAATGTAAAGAAGGCGCAACCGATGAGGACAAGAAAAAGTTTGGCACCAAGCAAACTCTGCCGGTAAAGCTCGCCAAATAATCAACGCAACCCCTGCACCTTTGATAAGTCTTTAGGCGCGAATCCCGCTATAATTCGCGCCTTTTTCGCCCTCCCGTGGATTGCCTCATGTCTTTACCTACTTTAATTCTCAATGCCCAAGCCGACCGTCGTCTTAAATTAGGCCACCTTTGGATTTACAGCAACGAAGTCGATGTTGCCCGTTCGCCGCTCAAGCAATTTGAAATGGGCCAGCAAGCCTTGGTGACAACGCATAGCGGCAAGCCGCTGGGCATTGCGCTGATGAATCCAACAAGTTTGATTTGCGGGCGAATCATTAACCGCGATGAAAGCCATCCGCTCAATAAATCTTTGTTAGTTCACCGGTTTAAGCAATCCTTGGCGCTCCGCGAACTCACTTTCGATCAGCCTTACTACCGTCTAGTGTATGGCGATTCAGATTTGTTGCCGGGTTTGGTGGTTGATCGTTTTGGCGATTATCTGGTGGTGCAAATTGCCAGCGCAGGTATGGAATTGGTGAAAAACGACATTATTGACGCGCTCGTCCAAGTGTTGAAACCAACAGGTATTTTGCTCGCCAACGACCATAGCGCCCGCGCTTTGGAGAATCTGCCGGAGTACACCCAAGTGGTTTATGGCGATGTTCCTCAAGACGTTGAGCTCATCGAAAACGGCACCCGCTTTTTAGCGCCGGTACACGGCGGCCAAAAAACCGGTTGGTTTTACGATCACCGAGTTAACCGCGCGCAACTTCAGCAATACGTAAAGGGTAAGCGTGTGCTGGATGTTTTCTCCTACATTGGCGGCTGGGGTGTTCAGGCGGCGGTAGCGGGTGCGAGTGAAGTTTATTGTGTGGATGTTTCTGAAGCCGCGCTGGATTACGTGGAAAAAAATGCGGCGCTCAATGGTGTTCAAGACAAGGTGACTTGCTTTGAAGGAAAAGCCATTGATGTGCTCAAGCACCTGATTGCGGAAGATGAACGCTTTGATGTTGTGGTGCTCGACCCGCCCGCGTTCATCAAAAAACGCAAAGACCAAAAAGCTGGGGAAGCTGCTTACCGTCACATCAATGAATTGGGTATGCGTTTATTGGGGCGCGATGGTCTGCTGGTCGCAGGTTCCTGTTCAATGCATTTGGGCAAAGATACTTTGGTGGAAATTGTTCGCGCCGCTGGCCGCCATTTGGATCGCCATGTGCAAATTATTGGGCAAGGTGGGCAGGGACCAGATCACCCGGTGCATCCGGCCATTCCAGAAACGGATTATTTAAAAGCGGTTTTTGCGCGGGTTTATTTGGCCTAGCGAAAACGAAAAAGCCGCTTGTGAAGCGGCTTTTTTTATTTTGCGTCGATGTTTACTCATCACGCAGGCTTAGGATTTTCCAGCCGCGCTCCTGCGCGACTTTTCTCAGGCGGTCATCAGGATCAACCGCAACGGGATTTGGGACCTTTTCCAGCAAAGGCAAATCATTGATGGAATCGCTGTAGAAATAGGCGTCCTTCAAATCGTAATTCTTTTCCTTCAACCATTCATTTAAGCGCACGACTTTTCCGCCTTGGAAGCAAGGTATGCCTGTACCCTTGCCGGTGTAACGGTCACCCACAATTTCCGCATCGCTCGCCAAAATATCATCCACCCCTAAATAAGCGGCAATCGGGTGAGTCACGAAGCTGTTGGTGGCAGTAATGATCAACAAATAATCGCCTTGCTCGCGGTGCTGCTGCAAGAGCGCTTTGGCTTTGGGGAGCATCATGGGTTCGATAAAATCGCGCATAAACTCCGCGTGCAACACGGCTAGCTCGTCTAGCGTGTAGCGCGTTAAAGGCGCAAGCGAGAAGCTCAGGTATTCGTGAATATCCAGAGTCGCGGCTTTGTATTGTTGGTAAAAACGGTCGTTGGCTTCCGCGTAAGCCTGTGCATCAACCAGGTTTTTTTGGACGAGAAATTCGCCCCAACTGTAGTCGCTGTCACCAGCAAGAAGAGTGTTATCCAAATCAAAAATAGCGAGGCGCACAGGTTACCTTCTTGAGCAAAATGAGGGGCTTGGGTGAGGGCAGCTAGCATAACCAGTGCGTTCTGGCAGCTCAACAAAGATTTACTTGAAGGATGCTTTCTGTCGGGACTTGCGGCTTTAGATAAGCCTGTTATAGTGCGGAAAAAGCTGTTCCACAGCGCAACATTTTATAGGGATGATTCCCGTGATAGATAGCGATGGTTTTCGCCCAAATGTGGGCATTGTATTGACGAATGACCAAGGCCAATTGCTTTGGGCTCGTCGGGTAGGCGGGCAAGATGCCTGGCAGTTTCCGCAAGGTGGTATCAACGAGCGTGAGTCGGCTGAGCAGGCACTGTACCGTGAGCTGCATGAAGAAGTAGGTTTGCATCCGCAAGACGTTGAGATTTTGGCCTGCACACGCGGTTGGTTGCGGTATCGCTTGCCAGATCGCCTTGTGCGCCACAACTCGCAACCGCTGTGCGTTGGCCAGAAGCAAAAATGGTTTTTGCTGCGCTTGCGTAGCGATGAATCCCGTATTTCCCTGAACAACGGTGGCCGACCTGAGTTTGACGACTGGCGTTGGGTGAGTTATTGGTACCCACTCGGCAAGGTTGTATCCTTTAAAAAAGATGTGTATCGCCGGGCATTAAAAGAGCTTTCCCTTGTCCATGCTCAGTTAGAGCTGGAATTGATGGTGGGCCGTTAATTCGTAGTCTGTCCGATAAAAATAGGCTGGGCGGATAATAAGATGTGATCTTAGCTCTTTGCCAAGCGCTATCTCCTGCGCTTCGTACCCTACAATAAGTTATACCTACATAAGTAAGGTCCTATGGTTTCTATGCTGAATTCCCTCCGTTCGATTGTCCAGGAAGTAAATGCCGCGCGCGATTTGCCCTCGGCATTGGGCATTATTGTATCGAGCGTAAAAAGTGCCATGCGTACCCACGTGTGTTCCGTTTACATGCGCGATGAAGAAGGCGGCTATGTGCTCATGGCTACCGATGGTCTTAACCAGAACGCCGTGGGCAATGTCCGCCTCGCAGCCGGTGAAGGTTTAGTTGGCCGCGTGGTTGTGCGCGAAGAGCCCATCAATCTTGAGCAAGCCGAAGCTCACCCAAACTACCAATATTTTCCTGAAACCGGTGAAGAGCGTTACAGCTCTTTCCTCGGTGTACCTATCATCCATCAACGTAAAGTGCTTGGCGTATTGGTGGTACAACAAGTTGAACAACGCCGATTTGACGAAGGCGATGAGGCGTTCCTTGTCACCATGTCTGCCCAGCTTGCCGGCGTAATTGCCCATGCCGAAGCCACTGGTGGTGTTAATCGCGGTAAGAATGAAATTGCCACTCAAGCCCGTTTTATGGGTGTGGCGGGTGCGCCGGGTATCGCCATCGGTGAGGCTGTTGTTATCGCCCCCGAAGCAGATCTTCGCTCCGTACCTTACAAACCCTGTGAAGATGTTGAAGCCGAAATAGCCTTTTTCCAACGCTGCCTTATGGCAGTGCGCGAGGACATCAAAGGCCTTGGTGCCCAGCTTAAGGAGCGCTTGAACCGCGAAGAGCGCGCCTTGTTTGATGCCTATTTAGCGATGCTTGACGATGCTTCCCTTGGCGGCGAAGTGACCGAGCGTATCCGTAAAGGTACCAACGCGTCGTTTGCGTGGAGCGAGGTAATCCTCGAGCACGAGCAGACATTTAATAGCATGCATGACCCTTATTTGCGCGAGCGGGCTACTGATTTGCGCGATCTCGGTCGCAGGGTGTTGGCCTATTTGCAGGAATCCAACCGCAAGAAACGCGTATACCCAGACAAAACGATTCTGATTGGCGAAGAACTCACCGCTTCTATGCTGGGCGAAATCCCGCAAGACAAGCTGGTCGGCTTGGTGTCTGTGGAGGGTTCAAGCAACTCCCACGTGGCTATCCTTGCTCGCGCCATGGATATCCCTACCGTGATGGGTGCGGTAGATCTGCCTTTTATGCAAATGGACGGCCGCCCCGTCATTGTGGATGGCTACCGTGGTGCTGTTTATAGCGACCCCAACGAACACGTTCGCAAGCACTACACGGCTATCGATATTGAAGAGCAAGCGCTGTTCAAGGGCTTGGAAGCCCTCAAAGATTTACCCTGCGAAACCAGCGACCACTATCGTTTGCCCTTGTGGGTCAACACGGGTCTTATGGCGGATGTTGTACGTTCGCTGGAACGCGGTGCAGAGGGTGTCGGTTTGTACCGTACCGAAGTCCCGTTCCTAATGCGTGACCGCTTCCCAACGGAAGAAGAACAGCGTGCTATTTACCGTGAACAACTGGCGGCCTTTGCGCCTTTGCCGGTGACGATTCGTACGCTCGATATCGGTGGCGATAAAGCACTGCCGTATTTCCCCATCGAGGAAGATAACCCCTTCCTGGGCTGGCGCGGTATTCGTGTAACTCTTGATCACCCCGAGATATTTCTTGCGCAAGTGCGTGCCATGATTAAGGCAAGTGAGGGGCTAGATAACCTCCGCATACTCCTGCCGATGATTACCAACGTGCCGGAAATGGAAGCTTCCAAAGCCTTGATCACTCGCGTTTATAAAGAGTTAGTTGAAGAAGGTTACAAGGTCAAAATGCCCCCTGTGGGCGCAATGATTGAGGTTCCAGCGGCGGTATACCAAGCCCGTGAGTTATCGGCGCTATCGGAATTTTTATCGGTTGGTAGTAACGACCTGACACAATATTTATTAGCGGTGGATCGCAACAACGCGCGCGTGGCAGATTTATACCAAGCATTTCATCCCGCCGTTTTGCGCGCTTTGCAACACATCGTGAATGAAGCCCATGCCGAAGGCATTAGCGTTAGTATTTGTGGTGAGCTAGCCGGCGACCCGGGCGCGGCCATTCTGTTGATGGCGATGGGCTTCGACATGCTTTCCATGAGCGCTACCAACTTGCCCAAAGTTAAATCTGTTATTCGAGGTATTAGCTTGAGTCTCGCCAAGGATCTGCTGGCTGAAGTCATGACCATGAGCAATGCTGATCAAATTCGTGAGCGCGTAGAGCAAGCCTTGAACGACGCTGACGTAACTCGCCTCATTCGCCCAATGGGTTCGGATGATTTTGAGGAATAAGGCAGTCTTTTAGTGTTACACGTCAAAATTTAGGGGCTGGTATCCTCGCGAATATTCACATGGACGTGAAGTAGAATAGCAATGCAGGAGCAATTGTGGCGCGAGGAGCCAGATCTTAAAATCAAAAATCTGGATTACTCGCTTCGCTCGTCCTTTGGGTCAACATCAGGTTGTTCAAAGCACTGTGTGCTTTAGTCCCGCTGCGCGAGGATGACGACTCCCAACTTATTAGATCTCATCCTATTCAAGTAACCAAAGGATGATCTTTTGTTAATTACCACCGTTGGCTTTTTCTATGCTCCAATTTCCCAACTTTAATCCTGTCGCGGTATCCCTAGGTCCATTTGATTTGATGGGTAAAGCTATTGGTCCGCTTGAGGTTCATTGGTACGGCATCATGTACATGCTGGCGTTTTTGTCTGCGTGGTTACTGGCGTTGTATCGCAGTGGTAAGCCTCATTCGCCAATCACCAAAGTAGAAGTTGAAAACCTCATCACCTATGGCGCTTTTGGCGTGATTTTGGGGGGGCGTGTTGGCTATGTGATTTTCTATAACTTTGACCGCTGGATGGGCGACCCACTGTGGTTATTCCGCATTTGGGAGGGTGGCATGTCGTTCCATGGTGGCTTGGTTGGTGTGTTATTGGCCATGTATGTCTATGCGCACCGAATTCGTGTTCCCTATCTTGCGCTAATGGATTTCGTCGCTCCCTTGGTTCCACTCGGTTTGGGCTTCGGGCGAATCGGTAACTTTATTGGGCAGGAGCTTTGGGGGCGTGTGAGTGATGTTCCTTGGGCGATGGTGTTTCCAAAAGCAAGTGACCCTGCTGGCATTGCTCGTCATCCATCCCAGTTATACCAAGCGACGTTGGAAGGCTTGGTAATGTTTATTGTGCTGTTTTGGTTCTCTGCAAAGCCGCGTCCTCGCGGTGCTATTAGCGGTTTGTTTTTGGTGCTCTACGCCTGTTTCCGTTCGCTGGTGGAGAACTTCCGTGAGCCAGATGCAGATATAGGTTTTGATCTTTTAGGTTTTATTACCCGTGGGCAATTGCTCTCGCTGCCCATGTTTATTGCAGGCTTTTGGCTGCTGGGTTACGCCTATTATGCTGAGCGCAAAAAGCAATTAGCGCAAAAAAAACTGGCAGAAGCTGCTAGCATAGCGCCCCAATAAATTTGTTCGTGGATTTGGTTTATGAAGCAATATCTTGAGCTTATGCGTGACGTGGTGGATAACGGCATCACTCGCGGTGATCGCACAGGTACTGGAACCCGCTCCGTATTTGGCCGCCAAATGCGCTTTGATTTGAATGAAGGTTTCCCCTTGGTAACCACCAAAACAGTTCATTTGAAAAGTGTGATTGTTGAATTACTTTGGTTCCTACAAGGCCGTACCGATGTAAATTGGTTAAAAGAGCGCGGTTGCAGTATTTGGAACGAATGGGCGACAGAGTCCGGTGACTTAGGCCCTGTTTATGGCAAGCAATGGCGCAGTTGGGCGTGCCCCGATGGTTCGACCATCGACCAAATCAGTGAAGTCATTGAGCAAATTAAAACTCGTCCCAACTCTCGTCGCTTAATTGTGAGTGCTTGGAATCCTGCTGATTTGCCGGATGAATCTAACAGCCCGCAAGAAAACGTTGCGCAGGGGCGTATGGCGCTGGCGGCATGTCATACGCTGTTTCAATTTTATGTGGCGGAAGGAAAACTCTCTTGCCAGCTATATCAACGCAGCGCAGATTTCTTTTTAGGCGTGCCGTTTAATATTGCCAGCTACGCGTTATTGACGCACATGATTGCGCAGCAGTGTGATCTTGGCGTGGGCGATTTTGTGCATACGTTTGGTGATTGTCACTTGTATAACAACCACATCACGGATGAGATTGTTTACGAGCAGCTTCGTCGTCAACCTCGCGCTTTGCCTAAGTTAGTTATTAAGCGCAAGCCTGCTTCTATTTTTGATTACGAGTTGGATGATTTTGTGTTTGAAGGTTATGAACCACATCCACGCATAGTTGCACCTATTGCGATTTAATGATTGATTGGCGCCAGCGTGCAAATCTGTGTGCGCTAGCGCCTTTAGGTTTTAACCCAAAAGACCTATTGATACGCCTCCATTATGCGCAGCGACATTTGACGATATTGCTTAGCTTCATCGCCTTGTCTGTGCAATAAACCTTCGAGCAAACCGCTATGAAACTTTCCCTTATAGTTGCTACAGCAAAAGATAATGCGATTGGTCGCAACAACGAGCTGCCTTGGCATTTGCCGCAAGATTTAAAATACTTTAAATCTGTGACACTCGGTAAATCTGTCATCATGGGGCGTAAAACCTTCGAATCAATCGGTAAGCCTTTGCCGGGGCGAACCAACATAGTCGTCACCAGACAAAAAAATTGGAATGTTGCAGGCGTGTTGGTTGCGCAAAGCGTAGAAGGCGCATTGGATATCGCTCAGCAATTTCGCAATGAGCAATCAAGCCTTGCGGATGAGGTGATGGTGATTGGTGGCGCTGAAATTTATCGCCACGCACTCCCCTTAGCTGATCGAATCTATCTCACGCGCATAGACATCAATGTAGAGAGTGCGGATGCATTTTTTCCAGAATTGCCTGTGGCTGAATGGAAACTTGTTTCTGAAAATGCTGGCGATGCCGATGCAAATTTAAAACATCGCTTTATGGTATTTGAAAAAATCAACTAAATTAATTTTTGTTAATGACTAGCTGAACACTACCTACCTTAAATCCAAACTTTGAAAGTGTTGATTCATTCAGCACGGTTTTATCGTCAACACGCCACATCCAGTCATCCACATTTACATTGATTGTGGAATTGTTGTATTTCACTGCCAACACATAATGTAAGTTAATTGCGTTACCCGCAAATTTTCCCTGACCAATGCCTACTACATCACCAGCGGTTGCGTTGAAAAGTGTGGGCTGTGTTGGTGTGAGCGTCCAAGTTCTATATTGAATCTCGCCATTGTTAAAAATAAATTTTTCTTCGAGCGTGCCAATATTATTCTGCCAAGACGCTTTTATACTGGCAGTAAAATGGCGAATGACTTTTCCGCTTCGATTTTTAACAACCCCTTTGGCGGTTAAATCTCCTTGAAAAAATTCCTGTGGAGTAAGCTTGGGAGTATTGTTTGCGTAATCGTTCACGCTGATGTTCGAACATCCTGACAGCGTCAGTAGCGCTCCCAGAAGTAAAGCGAAGGAGGTGTATTTCATAAAAGACCTACTCGAATGAGGGGGGAATCTTTTATAAATACGTTTTTACAGCAAGAATAGATGAGTTACGTGTTGCGAAAATAGCGAGCATAAAAAAGCCAACACGAGGTTGGCCTTTTTGATTAGATAGGTGGCGAAGTATTAATCCAGCTTACTCAAGTCTCTCACCGCACCTTTATCCGCACTGGTCGCGAGCATCGCATAGGCTTTTAACGAAGCCGATACTTTGCGCGGGCGAACTTCCGTAGGCTTCCACGCTGCAGCACCCTTCGCATTTTCCACTGCGCGGCGGGAATCGAGTTCATTTTCAGTCAGTGCAACGTTGATGCTGCGGTTGGGGATGTCAATTTTGATGATATCGCCCGTTTGCACCAAACCAATCGCACCGCCTGCAGCTGCTTCTGGTGATACGTGGCCAATAGATAAGCCAGATGTTCCGCCGGAGAAACGGCCATCGGTTAATAAAGCGCAAGCTTTGCCCAAACCTTTGGATTTTAAATAGCTAGTGGGGTAGAGCATTTCTTGCATGCCGGGGCCACCTTTGGGGCCTTCGTAGCGAATGACGACTACATCGCCTTCCTTCACTTTGCCTTCCAGAATGTCGGCTACCGCTTTGTCCTGGCTTTCCACAACATAAGCTTTGCCTTCAAATACCCAGCAACTTTCATCTACGCCGGAGGTTTTAACGACACAGCCATCAAGAGCGATATTGCCTTTCAATACGGCCAAACCGCCTTCTTTTGAGTAAGCGTGTTCAACGGAGCGAATGCAACCTTCGGCGCGGTCGCCATCGAGCGTTGGCCAGCGGGTAGCTTGGCTAAACGCCACTTGGGTTGGAATACCGGCTGGGCCTGCTTTGTAGAAAGTCGCCACAGCTTCAGACGATGTGCTGATGATGTCCCACTTATCCAAAGCTTCTTGAAAGGTTTTGCTGTGAACTGTTGGCAATTGGTTGTGGAACAGACCGCCGCGATTCAGCTCAGCCAAAATACTCATAACACCGCCTGCACGATGTACGTCTTCCATATGATATTTGGGGGTGTTGGGCGCGACCTTACACAGTTGCGGAACCTTGCGGCTCATCCGGTCAACATCGAACATGGTGAAGGGCACATCGCCTTCTTGCGCGGCAGCCAACAAATGCAGAATGGTGTTAGTGGAGCCGCCCATGGCGATATCCAATGCCATAGCATTTTCAAACGCATCGAAAGTGGCGATGGAGCGTGGCAATACGCTGTAATCATCTTCTTCGTAATGACGTTTGGTGATGTCTACAATGCGACGACCCGCTTCGAGGAAAAGTTGTTCGCGGTCGGCGTGAGTTGCTAACAAAGAGCCATTGCCCGGCAAAGATAGACCCAAAGCTTCGGTCAAACAGTTCATTGAGTTGGCGGTGAACATACCTGAGCAAGAGCCGCAGGTTGGACAGGCGGAGCGTTCGTAAGCATCAACTTTTTCATCGCTGGCTTTGTCGTCAGCGGCGATAACCATGGCATCCACCAAATCGAGTTTATGCTCGGAAAGTTTGGTTTTGCCCGCTTCCATTGGCCCGCCGGAGACGAAAATCACCGGAATATTCAGGCGCATGGCGGCCATTAACATGCCGGGGGTGATTTTGTCGCAGTTGGAGATGCACACAATGGCATCCGCGCAGTGGGCGTTAACCATGTATTCCACGGAGTCGGCAATGATGTCGCGGCTGGGCAAGCTGTAGAGCATGCCGTCGTGGCCCATGGCGATACCGTCATCGACAGCAATGGTATTGAATTCTTTGGCGACGCCGCCGGCTTTTTCAATTTCGCGCGCAACCAGTTGACCCAAATCTTTTAAATGCACATGGCCGGGAACAAATTGGGTGAATGAGTTGGCGATGGCAATGATTGGCTTGTCAAAATCACCGTCTTTCATGCCCGTTGCACGCCAAAGTGCACGAGCGCCCGCCATATTGCGGCCAGAGGTGGTGGTTTTGGAACGATAGACTGGCATAACTAACCTCGAATTTTTAATGCGGCAAAAACAGATAGGCGCACATCTTACCAGATGGCTCCGGCGAGCCACAGCTAGAAAGTTGCCTTACGCGAGGAGCGAGTTTGGAAGAATTAATAATCCAGCTGCATAAGCGTGACAGGTGTGTGGCGATAGTTTTCCTGCGCAATGGTTTTCCAACCGAGTTTGGCGTAGAACGCGGCTTGATCTGGCGTGAATAGATACAGGCGCTGCAAGTGCTGTTGCCCGGCAAAATCCATTAAGGCTTGCACAAGTTGTTTGCCAAGCCCGCGCCCGCGTTGGTCGCCCCGAACGTAAACGCTGGCGAGCCAAGGCGTTAATTCCGGGTGGCTGTCCATATCGGCTTCAACCAGCGCTGCAGTCCCCAATATCTCATCACCCTCTATCGCGATTAACATGCTAGGAATTGGAGTATCACTTAGATAGCGTTGCATGCGCTCGACGCGCTGCTCAAGGGTTTTACCGGGGTTTAAATAACCCCACTCATCGAAATGCCAGCGTGCGATGGTGGGGATGTGTTGCGGTGCGTGGCGCAGATCAAGAATATTCATAAGCGATCTTTGATTAAAACCTACGCCAATTTTTTGATAAAAATTTTGGAATTGCGTTGATAGTTGTAAAGTACTTGCTTGGCAATCGGCAGGTCTTCCAATTTGCCTTGCTCAAAACCTTGCTCTATAAACCAGTGCGCAGTTTGCGTGGTTAGCAAAAACAATTGCTTGATATTTTGCTTGCGCGCTTGCGCTTCCATTTGTTGTAGCAGCGCAGCGGCGCGCCCACCGTTACGATAATCGGGGTGAGTTGCCACGCACGAAAGCTCGGCCATTTCACCGTAAGGATAAAGCGCAGCGCAGGCGACTATGGTGCCGTCTTTATCCATCACGTGAAATTTAGTGATTTCAGTTTCCAGCAATTCCCGCGAGCGACGCACCAGAATTCCCGCTTCTTCGAGCGGGCGAATTAAATTCAAAATTCCCGCAACATCATCAATCGTTGCCTTCCGTAATTGCTCGTATTGGCCGGAATAAATCATGGTTCCCAAACCATCACGCGTAAATAATTCGGTGAGCAAAGCGCCATCGGTGGTGTAGCTCATGAGTTGTGCGCGTTGTACACCTTGCAGGCAACTTAAATAACAAGCGCTTAATGCCTGCTGCAAATCGTGGTTAAGATGCTCGCCGTTATCGGTGAGGTAATCGTGGCACTCTTTTAAGGAGAGCTGACGAACCAAATTGCCGTCTTCATCAGTCACGCCGTTGCCTTCCACAAACGCCAGCAACTTATCGGCCTTTAGTGCGCTCGCCACGTGAGTGGCTACATCGCTGAACGACAAATTAAAAATTTCACCGGTCGGCGAATAGCCCATGGGCGATAACAACACCACAGCGCCGGGGTTGAGCACGCTTTGCAGCGATTGCACATTCACTTTGCGTACTTTGCCGGTGTGTTGTAAATCAACACCGTCGATTACACCGTAAGGCATTGCCACCACAAAATTACCGCTAATGACCTGCATGTCTGCATCGTGCATAGGCGAGTTTGGCAGCCCGGTTGAAAGTGCTGCTTCAACGGTGGTGCGCGCTTCGCCGATCGCTTGAATCACCAGTCTCAAACTTTCGGTGTCGGTAATGCGCAAGCGCTGATGAAATTCGCTGTAGGTATCCGCCAATTGCAAGCGTTCATCAATTTGCGGGCGAGCGCCGTGCACGAGCACCAGTTTCACATCCAAACTGCACAGCAAGGCGATGTCGTGGACAATGTTGTGAAAGTTGGCGTGGCTAATAGCTTCGCCCGGCAACATAATCACAAAGGTTTTGTCGCTGTGCCGGTTGATGTAGGGCGTGGAGTGACGAAACCACTTAACATATTCTTGTGTATTAGAGGTTTGGGTGTTGGACACGATAGTTCTCTTAATAATGTGCTTAAACCAAAATAGTTTTTTGCAGTGCGTTGCTTTCTTCTGCAGCGAGCAACATTTCAACCGCTAATAATGCCTGCTGCGCAGAAAAACGCAAAGTATCTTTTCCATTTATCGCATCGGCGATATTGCGGTAAAAGAGTTCATAACAGCCGTGCTCGCTTTCTATTTTTGTTTCGCGCGCGTCAGATTCCTGTTGTGTTACCAGCGTTCCAAAATTATCGCTCCCGTGCTGTGCCCAATCGGGCTGGTAGGGGCGTGATCCATTCATTAATTGGCGCTCCTGTATATCCTGCCCAAACTTTAAGAACGAGCCTTTATCACCATGAATGCTGACGGTTGCGCCTTTAGCACTTACAAAGGTGTTTGAGCGCAGAAGCACGCGCATATCCGGATAGTAGAAACACACATTGAAATAATCTGTAGAGCCCTCCGCCCGTCGCAAACTGCGCATATCGGCATTCACCGCTTGAGGTCTTCCCAATAAGGTCAACATGGAATCGAGCATATGTACTCCTAGATCCCACCATGTACCTGAGCCAGGTAATTTATCTTCCTTCCACAATTTATGAGTGATGTTGTTGCGGAAGCGATCGTAATGCCATTCGATTTCCACGACTCTACCCAATGCACCCGATTCAAGAATTTTCTGCACAGTTAAATGATCAGTCTCCAAACGCTTATTGTGAAAAACTGCCAGAATTTTGTGTTGCTGCTGTGCGAGTGCAATTAATTCTTCGCCTTCTTGAATTGAAAGCGTAAAGGGCTTTTCAGTAACAACGTGTTTTCCCGCAAGCAAAGCGGCTCTGGTCATGGAGAAATGAAATTCATTGGGTGTGTTCACGACCACAATATGAATGTCCGGGTTTGTAAGAATCTCCTCGAAACTTCTTGCTAATTTTACGTTTGGAAAATCCGTAAGTGCGGAATCACCGGAGCGTTGCAAAATCGTGTGAAGATGCAACTGCGGCTCGGCTGCAATGAGTGGTGCGTGAAAAACTTTTCCGGACATGCCGTAGGAACAGAGAGCGACGTTTAGCATATTAACAACAAAATTTCCTAATCAAATTCTGAACAATTTTCACCGCAGGTTCCAGTTGGTCGATGCTGATAAATTCGTCGGGTTGATGCGCTTGATTGATGGACCCAGGCCCGAGGATAACTGTTTGCATGCCTAGTTGCTGCATAAAAGGCGCTTCAGTGGCGAAGGCAACGCTTTCAGATGCATAACCGGTTAATTGCTCGCACACTTTTACCAGTTCTGATTCGGCGGGTTCATCAAAAGGTTCTACACCTTCAAAGAGTGATGAAAAAACAATATCGGTTCCGCTTTTTTCTGCGATTGGATTTAAACGGTTTTGAATTGCTTGCCGAAGTTCTTCGTTGTCCATGCCAGGCAGTAAGCGCAAATCGAAATGCAATTCGCACTCGCCACAAATTCTGTTTGCGCCGTCGCCACCGTGAATGCAACCCAAATTTAACGTGGGCGTTTGCACCGCAAAGCCGGGATTGCGATATTTCAATTCCAGTTCGCTACGCATGCTCATTAGTTCGCTCATGACGTGGGTCATGGCATCCAATGCACTTTTTCCCAAGGCTGGGTTTGAAGAATGCCCCGCTTGGCCGCGCACGCGAATGGCTTCCATCATGATGCCTTTGTGCATGCGAATCGGTTTGAGTTCGGTGGGTTCGCCAATCACCGCATAACGCGCTTTCGGTTTTCCGCTTTGCGCTAAAGCTCGCGCGCCGCTCATGCTGCTTTCTTCGTCCGCTGTGGCGAGAATAATCAGCGGGTGTTTAAGCGGTTTGTCCAAAAAGGGTTTAACGGCGGCCAAAATCACGGGGAAAAAGCCCTTCATATCGGTTGCGCCTAAACCAAAAAGTTTCCCCTCTTTTTCCGTTAAAGTGAACGGATCGCTGTTCCAGCGGTTGGCGTCGTAAGGCACTGTGTCGCTGTGGCCCGCAAGCACCAAACCACCATCGCCGCTGCCAAGTGTTGCTATGAGGTTGGCTTTGCCGGGTTGCGCGAGCGGAATAATTTGCGTGTTGAATCCTAAATCGCTAAACCAATTGGCCAATAATTCAATCACTGGCAGATTCGGCATATCCCAGCTTGCAACGCCGCAACTTACAGAGGGCAGGGCGACAAGTTGAGCTAGTTGGGCTTGATAAGGTTTAAGGTCTAAGGTCATTTTGTGTTCCGTTACCTTTGCCTCGAATAGAGGCTTTGGTTAGAGGCTGTATCGTGTGACATATATAGACAGACAATCGCCCAACGCGCTGTGAAATGCAAGTTTTGGTGAGGCGACCGAGCGAATCGGGGCATGGCTAGTGTCCCTAATCAGCTAGACTAGCTACAATCTCCTCAATAAAGAAAAGATCAGGATTGCTGTTATGGCTTTTGACCGTGTACTGGATTTACGTGGCGTCTTAATGGATTTGGTGGCTGATGGCCGCCTGTCGCAAGAGGATACGAACGTGTTGCTGGGTTCATCGCGCACGCGTGAGCAGGCGATCATGCATCCGCTCGTTTATGTGGCCACGCAAAATTTAGATGACCAAAAGCGGCCCGGAAAAATTTTAGATGGTGATGCCTTAACCGATTGGCTCGCGCAAAAATCCAAACATCCTCTTTTTCATATCGACCCCATGAAAATTAACACCGCCAAGGTGACAGAAATCATGGGGTACGCCTTTGCGAAGCGTCACGGCATTCTGTGTGTTGAAGTAACGGCCGATGAAGTAGTAATCGCCTGTACACAGCCTTTTGTTGCTGGTTGGGAACCGCAGTTAGAGCATGTGGCGCGTCGGCGTGTTAAACGTGTTGTCGCCAACCCTGCCGATATTGAACGGTATATGGTGGAGTTCTACACCCTCGCGCGCTCGGTGAGTGGAGCCAGTGGCGGCGCCTCAGCTTCAGCGATTACTAATTTTGAGCAACTGGTTGAGCTGGGCAAATCCACAGATCCCGATGCCAATGATCAGCACATCGTAAAAATTGTGGACTGGCTGCTGCAATACGCTTATGACCAGCGCGCGAGCGATATTCATATTGAGCCTCGCCGCGATGTAGGCCGCATTCGTTTTCGTATTGATGGCGTTTTGCATTACGTTTACGAATTACCTGCGAATGTCGCAACCGCAGTAACGGCGCGTTTTAAGGTGCTGGGCCGCATGGATATTTCCGAGCGCCGCAAACCGCAAGACGGGCGTATTAAAACGCGCCGCAGCGATGGCAGCGAAATTGAGTTACGTATGAGTACCTTGCCAACGGCGTTTGGTGAAAAATTAGTAATGCGTATTTTTGACCCAGAAGTGTTGCTGCGCAGCTTTACCGATTTGGGTTTGGTGGGTGAGGACTTTACTCGCTGGCGCACAATGCTCGACCGCCCCAACGGAATTTTGTTAGTCACTGGGCCAACCGGGTCTGGTAAAACCACCACGCTCTATTCGTCGCTTCGCCAGGTTGCAACGGCTGAGGTAAACGTAAGCACCATTGAAGATCCTATTGAAATGGTGGAGGAAAGTTTTAACCAAACCCAAGTGCATCACAAAATTGGTTTAGATTTCGCAGCCGGTATTCGCAGCCTAATGCGGCAAGATCCAGACATTATTATGGTGGGCGAAATTCGCGATTTAGAAACCGCGCAAATGGCGGTGCAAGCTGCGCTTACTGGGCACTTGGTCTTATCAACAGTTCATACTAACGATGCACCTTCAACTGTTGCGCGTATGTTGGATTTAGGAATTCCTTCTTATTTAATTAACGCAACTTTATTAGGCGTAATGGCGCAGCGTTTAGTGCGTACGCTTTGCCCTCACTGTAAAGAAGAGGGGCATATAAGTGCAGATGACTGGCAACAACTGGTCGCGCCGTGGAAAGTGAATGTTCCCGCAAAAATTTATCGCCCCGTGGGTTGTTTGGAATGCCGTAACACCGGTTATTTAGGGCGGCAGGGTTTGTACGAAATTTTAGTGTTGTCCGAAACCCTAAAAGAAAAAGTCACCAGTGATTGCAATATTATCGACATGCGCAAGCAAGCCATGAAAGAAGGCATGCGCACACTGCGTTTGTCCGGCGCGCAAAAAATTGCGGCGGGTTTAACAACGCTTGAAGAAGTATTGCGCGTAGCGCCGCCCGCAGAAAAGGCGGGCTAATTGATGCTGAAAACGGCAATTGTTTATGGTGGTGTACGCGAAGGCGGCAATACTCTTAAGATCATTAATGCAGTTGCCCAACAACTAGCGGCAGATACTTTTAATGTCTCCCGCTACAATATTTCCTTTTACGATCACGAGCACAAAAATCGTGATGACGATTTCCTCCCTCTTATTCGTCAACTAGTCACTTACGACCGCTGGATTTTTGCCTCACCCGTTCATTGGTACACCATGAGCGCCCAGCTCAAAGTATTTATTGATAGGCTTTCTGATTTGGCTGAAATAGAGCAAGAGCTTGGCAGCCAGCTTAGCGGCTTAGGTGCGGCACTTATTGCAACCGGCGTTGAGGAAAACTGCCCGCTATGTTACGAAGATGTTTTTATCAACAGCTTCAATTATCTGGATATGAGTTATTTGGGCTGCCTCTATGTGGATACAAGCAAAAGCATGGCTCAGGACATGGATTTGCTCATAAGTCCATTTGTTGAATTACTTGCGTAATCAATATTCCGAGACCTTTGCGCAATGACTGCGCTCGATATCAATGCGTTAAAAATGGCTAAAAATAGTCATTTACGTCGTGTAAAGGCCACATTCGCTCATTTCTTTCTCTGGTTAGGCTCATGTCATTCAAGTGACCTAAAAGTCACTTAGTCTCACTTGGTTCGGTTATTGCCTTAACCCAACTAAAGCCGTTAAAACACAGCTAACACCCATAAAACCTAATTGTGCGCACTTTTAGGGCGCATTAAAAAATTGTTTGCACTCTTTTGTGTCTTTGTGTTGGTTTTGTCTTTTGCTGGTGGCAGTTAATCCACCTATTCAATAACGAGGAAGGTAAGCTTTATGGCCATTCGTGTTGCCATTCATCACGTCACTGAATACAAGTTTGACCGTTTAACATCACTCTTTCCGCATGTACTCCGTTTGCGCCCGGCACCGCACTCACGCACAAAAATCCACAGTTACTCATTAAAAATTGAGCCAGAAAACCATTTTATTAATTGGCAACAAGACCCGTTTGGAAATTTTCAAGCGCGCTTGGTTTTTCCAGATCAATGCGAAAAATTAAAGATATCGGTAGAAGTTATTGCCGAGATGACCTCTATTAACCCCTTTGATTTTTTTGTCGAAGAATACGCTGAATGCATTCCCTTTGAATACGCAGAGCAATTACACCGCGAATTAATTCCTTATTTGGAAACCACAGAAAGTGGTCCGCAATTACTGGAGTTGGTTGATGATATAAAGGCAGAGATTCGCCATAGAGTCTTGTCTGAAAAACCGTGGCACGTGAACGACTTTTTGGTGCAAGTAAACCAACGATTGCAACAAATGATTGGCTACGGTGTTCGCCTTGAACCCGGTATACAAACCTGTGAAGAAACGCTGACTCTCGCAAAAGGCTCATGCCGCGATACAGCTTGGCTGTTGGTGCAAGTTTTTCGCCACCTTGGCTATGCCGCACGTTTTGCATCGGGATATTTGGTTCAATTAACGTCAGATATAAAAGCGCTTGATGGTCCCAGCGGGCCGGAAAAAGATTTCACCGATTTGCATGCATGGACAGAAATTTTTATTCCCGGTGCAGGTTGGATTGGTTTAGATCCAACATCGGGTCTATTAGCAACAGAAGGCCATATTCCACTGGCATGCACGCCAGATCCAATATCTGCCGCCCCTATCACGGGTGCAACAGGTAAATGTGAAGTTGAGTTTGCCTACAGCAATGAAGTGTTCCGGATTTTAGAAGATCCACGCGTGACTAAGCCTTATACCGAAGAGCAATGGGCGACTATAAATGCCTTAGGTGCTGCGGTTGATCAACAATTAATTGAACAAGACGTACGCTTAACCACCGGCGGCGAACCCACATTTGTTTCTATTGATGATATGGAATCGGAGCAGTGGAATACAGGTGCCTTGGGTGCAGATAAATTAAAGCTCGCTAAAGATTTATTGTTGCGTATGCGCAAAACCTTTGCCCCCTTTGGTTTGTTGCATTACGGCCAAGGCAAATGGTACCCCGGTGAAGAAATTCCGCGTTGGGCACTGGGTTGCTTCTGGCGAACTGATGGTGAACCCCTGTGGCGCGATGAAAATTATTTAGCACGTGTTGATAAATCCTATGGTTTTAATCACGAAAGTGCGAAGAAGTTTGCAACAGCTCTCTGTAAAAAAATTGTCGTCAACTGTGAGCATTTAATTCCGGCTTACGAAGATGTTCTTTACTATTTATGGGCAGAACAACAATTACCTGTCGGTGTAGATCCACTCAAAGCTGATTTGAAAGATGATTTAGAGCGCCGCCGTTTAGCCGCATTATTGTCGCGCGGTTTGAATGTGGAAACAGGTTACGTTCTCCCCATAGAGTGGAATTACGCTCATAGCACTTGGTTAACGGGGCGCTGGAAATTACGCACGGGCGAACTCATGTTGATTCCGGGTGATTCACCGCTCGGTCTACGTTTACCGCTAAATTCCGTTGGTTTTCCCGAAAAAGAATACGATCGCTATCAGCCTGAATCAGATCCTATCGAAGAAAAACCAGTGCTGGATACTGCTGGCAGAACCCAGCAAGCCGTTCGTGTTAGCGCACTTGAGCAGCTTGTGCAAAAGTTTTCGTCCAAACGTAAAAACAATCAAAAGGCGACTGCCCAAACCATCTCTGAACAAAAAGTAAAACCGAAGGCAGAAGAAAAGCCACATTATTTAGAAGCAGGCTACGTTGTTCGCACGGCCATGTGTTTTGAGGCGCGTGAAGGCCGCATGCACATTTTTATGCCGCCGCTCACTTACCTTGAACACTATGTTGCATTGATTGAAGCGATTGAAGATGTTGCAAAAGAATTGGATATGCCGGTGGTACTTGAAGGTTATGAGCCACCAAAAGATTATCGCATTAAGAAATTTTTAATCACGCCCGACCCTGGTGTAATTGAAGTCAACGTTCACCCGGTAGAAACCTGGCCCGAGCTTGTTAAAAATACTGAAGCGCTGTATGAAGACGCGCGCCAAACGCGATTGGGTACAGAAAAATTTATGTTAGATGGTCGCCACTCAGGAACCGGCGGCGGAAATCACGTTACTTTTGGTGGTTGGACTCCTGCAAACAGTCCATTTTTACGCAGACCCGATTTGTTGCGTAGCTTGGTTACGTTTTGGCAGCATCACCCCGCGTTGTCTTATTTGTTTTCTGGGTTATTTATTGGGCCTACCAGCCAGTCGCCACGGGTCGATGAAGGCCGTGATGAAATGCTCTACGAATTAGAAATTGCCTTCAAAGAAATGCCAGATGGTTTGGTAGATCAACCTTGGCTAACCGATCGCCTTATGCGCAATTTGTTAATCGATATCACGGGCAATACGCATCGCGCAGAATTTTGTATCGACAAACTCTATTCGCCTGGCACCGCAAGTGGTCGTCAGGGTATTTTAGAATTCCGCGGTTTTGAAATGCCGCCCCATGCGCGCATGTCGCTCGTACAAATTTTATTGTTGCGCTGTTTAATTAGCCGATTCTGGAAAGAGCCCTACAAAAAGCCTCTGGTGCGTTGGGGTACAGCGCTACACGATAAATTTATGTTACCGCATTATGTGTGGGAAGACATGCGCGACGTGGTGCGTGATTTAAACGATCACGGTTATCCATTCCAACTTGAATGGCTCGCTGCATTTGAGGAATTTCGTTTTCCACATTATGGCCGTGTTCAACTCGACGATATTCAAATTGAATTGCGCTGGGCGATTGAACCTTGGCATGTACTGGGTGAAGAAATTTCAAGCTTTGGTACATCGCGTTACGTAGATTCATCGATTGAACGCTTACAAGTAAAAGTTAATGGTTTGGTTCCGGGGCGCTACGTACTCGCCTGTAACGGTCGTCGCGTTTGCTTAAATGCAACGGGTAAACACGGTGAGTTTGTTGGCGGTGTTCGTTACCGTGCGTGGCAACCGCCGTCAGCTTTGCATCCAACCATTGGCATTCATTCGCCCTTGGTGTTTGATTTAATTGATACATGGAACGGAAAAAGCGTTGGCGGTTGCACCTATCACGTTAGCCACCCCGGTGGTCGCAGTTATGATCGCTTCCCCGTTAACGCAAATGAGGCTGAATCTCGTCGCGGCAATCGCTTTTTCGATTTCAACCATACCCCGGGCGCTTTACCTGTTTCGCCTGCGGGGAAAATTTTGCGTGAATTTTTTGAACATAAACATCCACCTAGACCTATGGCTCCGCCAGCAGAGGAACCGGCTGATGAATATCCTCATACGTTGGATTTAAGGCGATGAGTGGAGTGAGAGGCAACATTTTGGTGCTGCTGATGTGTTAAACAGGGAATCGTCATCCTCGCGCAGCGGGGATCCAGTTATTGATTTTAAATTGTTAACGGCTGGATTCCCTCTGCGCGAGGATGACGATTTCGCAAAAAATGAGATTCCGGTTTGCTTAGAATAATTTCGCTGCCACCCTTTAAACGAAACATTGGAGTATAAAAAGAGCTAAAATGACGTCATCAAAAGCCATCCTAGATGTTAAGACCCATGACTTTATATTCCGCGCAGATGGAAAATCCAATTTCTAGCCAATCGCAATTTCAATATCAGCCCTCTACGGATGGCGTAGACGAAGCCTATGCCGGTACTGGCGAAATTCGCTCGCATTGGAAATATTTGCTGGACAGCTTGCACAGCCTTGGTGCTGATGCCATTGAAGAGCGTCAAAAGAAAGTTCGCCGCATTTTGCGTGATGACGGTGCGACTTATAAAATATACGACGAGCCCAATGCAAACCAAACCTGGCAACTCAATCCCGTCCCGCTGCTGATTAGCAGTGAGGAGTGGAGTCAAACCGAAACTGCCTTAGTTGAACGCGCCGAATTATTTAACGCAATTTTGCTGGATATTTATGGTGACCGAAAATTAATTCAGCAGGGAATTATTCCGCCTGAATTATTGTTTTCACACACGGGCTACTTGCGCCCATGCCATCAAGTCAAAATGCAGGGCGACCACCAATTAATTTTGCACGGTGTTGATTTAATTCGCGGGCCAGATGGAAAAATGAAAGTCATGGCAGATCGTACCCAAGCACCATCGGGCGCTGGCTACGCGTTAGAAAATCGCACGGTTATGAATCGCGTTTTCCCCAGTTTATTTCGCGATAGCCACGTTCATCGCCTTTCGTTATTTTTTTCGCGTATGCGACAAAAATTACACGAATTAAATCCCAATGGTGGCATTGCCCGCATTGTTGTCTTAACGCCCGGTGCCTATAACGAAACTTATTTTGAACACGCCTACCTTGCTAACTATCTAGGCTTTCAACTTGTGCAGGGCAGTGACCTCACGGTTCGCAATGGCTACGTGTGGATGAAATCCCTCGACGGTTTAAAGCGAGTCGACGTTATTTTGCGCCGTGTGGATGATGTCTATTGCGATCCCGTTGAGTTAAAAGGCAATTCACAATTAGGTGTACCGGGGTTGTTAGAGGTGGCGCGTATGGGCAATGTAGCTATCGCCAATCCATTGGGTTCCAGTGTGTTGGAAAACCCTGCGCTCTTACGTTACTTGCCAGAAATTTCCAAAGCCTTGCTCGGCCGTGATTTGCAAATGGAATCGGTAAAAACGTGGTGGTGCGGTAACAAGCAAGATTTGGAATATGTATGCGCAAATTTGAAAGACCTGCTAATTAAACCAACTTACCGCAAGCCCGGAATTTACGAAGTCTATGGCGCGGAGTTGGACGATACCAAATTGCAAGCATGGCAAAACCGTATTCGTAAACATCCCTATCAATTTGCCGCTCAAGAATTTATTGCAAGCTCAAAAACGCCTACATGGCATCAATCCAGTTTTATACCACGCGCTTCCATTTTGCGAACATTCGCGGTTGCAAGCGAATCCTCTTACGCAGTTTTGCCCGGTGGTTTAACTCGCGTTAATTTGGATTCGGATAAAAAAATTATTTCTAACCAACGCGGCTCTGTTTCTAAAGACACTTGGGTCTTGGCATCTGAGCCAGAAAAACAAGTGACCTTGCGTACGCTGGAATCGCAGCAGTCGCAAGAAGGTGTGGGCGAATTACCTAGCCGCGTTGTGGAAAACCTATTTTGGATGGGGCGTTACGCAGAGCGTGCTGAATCCGCGCTGCGCATGCTGCGCACTGTGTTTCTTCAACTCAATAAAACGGAAGCACTGCCGGAGGCGATTTGCCGCACGCTCTTAAAAGCAGTTACAGATGTCACCTCCACTTACCCCGGCTTTTCCAGTTTTGATAAAACACTACTCAATAATCCCGAACCCGAAATGATCTCGATTATTTTGGATCAAAACCGCATAGGCAGTGTTGCCAATAATTTAGTCGCCATGATTAAAGCGGCTGAACAAGTGAAAGAACAATTATCCAGTGATACCCAACGCATCATCAATAATATTGGAGATGAACTGGACGCACTCAAAACAAATTTAAAACCGGCAGGTCTTTCTGCACCAGAAGAAGCGCTCGCACCTTTAGTCACAGCGCTGCTCGCGTTTGCGGGCTTGATTCATGAAAGTATGATTCGCGGCAACGGTTGGCACTTTATGGAAATGGGCCGCCGCATGGAGCGAGCGCTTCAAATTGTTAGCAGTTTGCGTTCTATGTTAACCAGTAAATTTGATGATATCGAACAAGAAGTGTTAGTTGAAACCGCACTTTTGTGTGGCGAGGCGTTAATTTCTTATCGCCGCCGTTATCAAAGTGGCGTGAATATTCAAAACGGTTTGGAAATGATTTTGCTCAATGCCAACAACCCGCGCTCATTGTTGTTCCAAGTGGAAGAGCTGGCCATGCATTTTGCAGATTTACCCGGCAATAAAGACACGCTCAATGCCGAGAATAAATTTTTGTTAGAAGCAATAACCGCACTCAAGTTAAGTGAGGTTAAAGATTTAGCTAAAGCAGACATGGGCGTGCGCCAGAATTTGGATCAACTATTAGCGCGCGTGCAATACCTTATTAGCAGCGCAGCAAAAGCGATTAGCCAACGTTATTTCGATCACGCGCAAGGCCCACAACTGTTAGTCAAAAATACAGAGTGGCAAGACAACTTGTAATTAGTTTATGGCAGGAGCCTTTTTCTCTTATGAAATATATTGTTCGCCACAGCACGCGCTACAAGTACGCTTTATCGGTCAGTAACTGTTACAACGTTGCCTATGTGTTGCCACGCAATACCTTGCGGCAACAGGTAGAGGCCATTGACATAAAAATTGTGCCAACGGCCACAACGCACAACACGCGCACAGATTGCTTTGGTAATCAGTTCTTGCAATTTTCAATTGAAAAAGATCACAGCGAATTAGAGCTATCCATCACCAGCACCATCACCGTTCAAGACAACGAAGCCAATATCAATCTCGATTTTGGTAGCCCCTGCAGTTACGTTAAATATTTGTTGGAAAACACCAAAACCATTGAATGCGTTAACGCGCGTGAATTCATGTTGGATTCGCTCATGGTGCAAGCGCAACCTTACCTTGCAGACTATGCTGCCCCCTCGTTTACCGACGAACGCCCGTTTTTATCCTCCGTTATGGATTTAACCCAGCGAATTTTCACAGACTTTACCTACGACCCAGAATTTTCAGACGTAGCCACTCCACTTGCCGACGTGTTTAAACACAAGCGCGGCGTATGCCAAGACTTTGCACACTTCGCTATTGGTTGCTTGCGCTCATTAGGCTACCCCGCACGTTACGTGAGCGGCTATTTAGAAACCTTGCCACCACCCGGCGAAGAAAAATTAATTGGCGCAGATGCAACCCACGCGTGGTTTGCCGTTTACTCACCCGGCGAAGGTTGGTTTGAGTTTGACCCTACCAATAACACCGTCACTGGCGAGCAACATATCACCACCGCATGGGGAAGGGACTATTCCGATGTAACGCCGCTCAAAGGCGTTATTTTTGGCGGCGGTCATTCACCGCAATTGTGTGTATCTGTGGATGTACAGCGGATCAGCGAATAAGATTGTTGATGAGACTCGATTTCTGATAACAAAAATGATAACCAAGTCTCGTAAATGGCTAGGGTTGAGTTTCAAATGTTAAAAGGTACTTCACAATAAAACGGCTTTATCCTCTTTTGGCAAACTGCTCGTACCAGTATTCGTGTTGAGCGAATACGGTCGATTGAACCGTATGGGGCAGTCATAAGTGATTAGTCTAAGCGTCACCTATCTTGGGCCGTATATCTCCGTTTTTATTGAACCGTATATTTCCGTTTTTATTTTGAATTAAGTTTAAGTTATTGTTATAAGGTGACTTTATACGAGACTCTAGTCGGAAATATAAAGTCTAAACTTTTGAATAAACTGTTAGGCTCGGTAGAAATGAATGAAGAATGGCTCAAGTACAGAGAGAAGTTGTCTAAAAAAAGGAAGGAATTTAATGAGTCACTCGATAAAAACCGTAAAATGGAAATAATAACTGCATGGGTTTCTGAATTTTCAAGTGAAGTAAATGAATTAGCAATTCGTTCTGAAGCAAATGAAAATTTATCCATATCTATGCATGATCTAAATGTAGGCTGGGAAATTATTCTCGGGGTTCTATTGGCTACAGATAATAAAAATTGTCTTGGTAAGCTTGGTTGTTGGCATCTTGAGGATTGGCTGGCAATGCATTCAGAGGCGGCAGTCGAGCTGGCAGAACAATATGCTACCAAAAGCACTAAATTTAGAAGGGTGCTTTCTCGTGTTTACCAAAATGACTTAACAAATGAACAATATGCTCGTATTAAGGCTGTTGCATTGCATGACGGTTTTTTTGAAATTTGAGTGTCGTTGGTTCTAAAAGCGCCTAACAAATCGCTGAAGCATCGCGCACTTCGTGCGCTGGACAGTTTTTAAGTCGCAGTTTTGTGGTTTTGCTGCGCAAAAGTATTCCACAAAACTACAACTTAAAAACTGCCGCTTAGCTCGGCGTTAGACTTACCCAACTCGGAGGGTGTATGA
>JACCDN010239817.1_pt1 | contig 66149 bp, 47 predicted proteins | sample 7441691 | NCBI WGS metagenome assembly JACCDN01 (sample SAMN15323439, study PRJNA562643) | freshwater metagenome | isolation source: river surface water | place: USA:Blue River Watershed | collected 2017-08-16
AATTGGGTAACTGCTAATGTATTTCCTTCTGTATCTGTATCGTTTGTTAAAACATTTCCTGAAACAGGTGTATCCTCTGTTGCCGAAACCACATCATCTACTGCAACGGGCGCATCGTTTACTGATGTCACTGAAATTCCTAAAGTACCTGTATCTGTAGAGCTTCCATCCGTAATTGTATAGGTAATTACTGGAACCGTTCCATTGTAATTCGCAACGGGGGTAAACGTGTAGGTTCCATCTGCATTCACTAAAACAGTTCCAACTCCTGGAATCGTTGCCGTTTGACCTGCTGTGAATGTTCCTGTTATACCTGCTATTGTAAATTGTGTAACCGTTAACGTATTTCCTTCAATGTCTGAATCATTTGTTAAGACATTTCCGTTTGCAGGTGTATCTTCTGGAGTTGTTTGTGTGTCATCTGTTACTATCGGCGCATCATTTACTGCATTGACTGCGATGTCTAATAAACCTGTATCCGTTGCTCCATTTCCGTCGCTAACAGTATAGTTGATATCTGGTACATTCCCTGAGTAATTAGTTGCAGGTGTGAATGTAAAGGTCCCATTTGAATTAACGATAACGGATCCTACTCCGGGAATCGTTGCTGTTGTTCCAGCTGTATACGTCACACCATTGATAACAAATTGGGTAACTGCTAATGTATTTCCTTCTGTATCTGTATCGTTTGTTAAAACATTTCCTGAAACAGGTGTATCCTCTGTTGCCGAAACCACATCATCTACTGCAACTGGCGCATCGTTTACTGGCGTAACAACCAGGTTCAAAATACCTGTTCCTGAACCTCCGTTGGTATCGGTTGCAGAGTAATCAATAGCTGGTAACGTGCCATTGTAATTAGTTACTGGTGTAAAAGTATACGTTCCGTTTGCATTTATGATAATTGATCCAACACCTGAAATGGTTGCCGTTTGTCCTGCATTGTAGGTTACTCCTCCAATTGTAAAAGTAGTTACTGATAACGCGGCTGCAGGGGATCCTGAACCGGAATCATTGGTTAATACATTACCTGTTACAGGCGTGTCTTCTGGTGTTGTTGTATTATCATTGATGATGGTTACGCCATTGGCTAATATCAAACGAACAGCGTTAGTAGTTATGTTTCCACAAGCGTAATTAGATTGAGAAATTTGTAAACGGTATTTGTACTCGTTCATAGTACTTGTAACACCCGTTAATGTTAATGTTGCGGTGTTTGCTCCATTATAAACACCTGTATTACTAACATTGGCCCAAGTTGAACCACCATTCGTACTTACTTGCCATTGGTAGCTTGTAGTTCCTGATCCTGGAGTTACCGTTACTGCAAAAACTGCTGTAGCACCACTTGTAACCGTTTGATCTGTTGGTTGCGTTGTAATAGTACTGGCTGAACCTGCGGATGTAACTGCCGCATTAGTTCCTGGATACGCTGCTCCTGTTACCGATCCATTTGTATTTACTGCAGGTGGATTTCCAGTACCATAGTAACTGTTTCCATCTGTTCCTTGAGCGGTTGAAGAATTATAGGCCTCGTTGGTATCCGAACAACCGTCGTCATCTGAATCTAAATCCAATTGATTTGGAATGCCGTCTAAATCTGAATCGGGACATCCAATGGCAGTGAATGAAATATCATCAATTGAGAAATCATTACCACTAGCATTTGTCGATACATTTTTAATGATAAAGGTTACTGTTTGGTTGCTAGCAGACGTAAAATCAATTGTTGCTAATTTCCAGCCCAATGAATTTTGAGCACCCGTATTCGCAGTTGCTAATACGACATTACTTGCTGAAAGAACCTCAGCAGCCAATTGATAGTCATTGGCAGTTGAGGCAGCTTGGTGCCAGAACGAAATTTTATATTTCGCTCCCGCTTGCAAGGCTACACTTTCACTGTAAAAATTACCGACAGTTGTATTTCCGTTCACCGCTAGATATGCATCCGTTGCAGTTCCTGTAGTATGACCTACATAACGCCAGAAAGTTGAAGTAGGGTGATATGGTGTACTTTGATTCACTACTGCATATTGCGATGCACCACTATTAGAACCAGAATAGATATAACCTCCTGTAACAGCAGTGTTTGCCAGGTTACGTGGCGCTGCTGCTGTTCCAAAAGTACCATTACTTTCATTTGTATTCAATTGTGTAAGGGGACATTCTGCACTGTCTAAAACACCATCGTTATCATCATCTGTGTCAACTAAATCTTTGACACCATCACCATCTGTATCTAAACACGCGTTGATTAGTGTCGATAACGCATAATTGGTATACGTTGACGTATAATTTATTGTTCCAGCTGTACCTCCTTCATAATTATTTAACAACCCATTATTGTTTGTATCTGTCCCTGTTGGGTAAGAAGAGGTACTTGTTGCAGTGGTTGAACTTCCTGCTTCTATGGCATCGCTACAACCATCTCCATCGGAGTCTAAATCTCTTGCATTTGGAATGCCATCAGCATCTGTATCGAGTACACAAGTACGCTCTGTGAAGTAGGCTTCTTGTAACCATCCAGATACGGTTCCTTTGTTGCTGGTTCCGTAAATACGGTATTTGGTATAGGCTGTATAATTTGCAGAAATAGATAATTTATACGAATTATTTGCAGCAAAAACAGGCGTTGAAGGTGATCCAAAGGTCTGATTGTCTGTTAAATTAACCCATGACGTACCATTCCAACCTTGTACTTTATAGGTTCCTGTTGTTCCGAGAGGGGAATTTCCTGCTTGATTGCCAATTTCAATAGCACTTAAGATTTTAGCCGTTGGCAAGTCGAATTGTAAAATGGTTTGATTTAAAAACTCTGAATTAGAGTAGGCAACCAATTCCTCCGCATTATTTACCATGAGTGCCAAAGTAGTACCGCCATTATACCCCCATGAAACTGTTGACGAAACTGTAACTCCTGTTTTAATCATTCCAGATGTAGCACAATTGTACTCCTCTGTATCTAAAATACCATCGTTGTCGTCGTCTAAATCAATTAAATCTCCAACACCATCGCCGTCTGTATCTAAACATACATTTAATGAGTTCACTAAAGCATATTCAGCATACGTTGAAGTATAATTAGTGGTTCCGGCAGTAGTGCCTTCGTAAGTGTTCAATAAACCATTTGCATTGGTATCGGTTCCTGTTGGGTACACCGTCGTACTAGTTGCTGTTGTAGAACTTCCCGCTTCTATGGCATCGCTACAACCGTCGCCGTCTGAATCTAGATCCAAGGCATTAGGAATGCCATCGTTATCGATGTCTGTTACACAATTTGCTTCTTTAAAGTATATCTCGGTTGCCCAACCTGCTCCAGCGGCACCTGAAATACCATAGATTCGGTAGTATTTATAAGCCGTACGATTGTTTGCAAAATTCGCAATATTGGAATTGTTAGTTGATAAACCTCCGCTAGTAGAAGTGGCAACATTATTATAAGTAAAGGTTCCTGTGACATCTGTCCAATTCGTATTGTTATTACTTCCCTGAATTTTATAGGTGGAACTTAAAGAAAATAAATATTGGCCTGTGTAATGACCTATTTCTAAATAGGTTAAAGCTTTTGGAGTTGGGAATTCAAAATTAAACCAAGGACTATTACTTAAAGTCCCCGTTGGAGCGCTTGCCACATAAACATTTGCATCAACTCCATCAATCAAATTAGTAATAGCGTTGGAATTATAGCTATAATTAATTGTCGATGGCTTTGTAATGATTAGACCTGTTTTGCTGGTAGTAATGATGCTGCAATTTTCCTCTACCGTATCTAAAATACCATCATTGTCATCATCTAAATCAATCACATCGCCCACACCATCATTATCGGTGTCTGTACATGCATTTATTGATGAAACAATAGCATAGTTTGAATAATAAGAAGTATAATTAATTGTTCCAGCAGTAGCGCTTTCGTAGTTGTTCAATAAACCATTTGCATTCGTATCTGTTCCAGTTGGGTAAACTGAAGTGCTAGATGTAGAAGTAGAACTACCAGCTTCTTTCGCATCGCTACATCCATCACCATCGGAATCCAAATCCAAATGATTTAGAACACCATCGTTATCTGTATCATTTATACAGCTACTTTTTGGATACAAACTTGCTTGATAAGAAGTTGGTAAAACTAAACGCAATTCATAAACACCACCATAATAAGACGCACCAGCTACACCAACAATTCGGAACAAGGTATATTTAACAGTTGGGTTCAAGGTGTTTGAAACTGTAAACAATCCTGTACTTGCTGTTGAACTAACAGCTGCAGATAAGTCAGCCCAAGTTGTTCCATTGTCTATACTACCTTGTAATTTAAAGGTGTTGGCTGTTGAACTAGATAGTGCCCAATTAAACAACTCCATTTGCACGCCACTAATAGCGATTGGACCAACAACACTTGGAGTTATTCGAAACAACTCTTTTCCTACCCAATTTTGTCCAGTACTGAATGCAGAATAAGTTGTATCATTGTTGTCTATTGCTTTTGCAATTGAATTAGTACTATATATTGTTAATTCAGTTGTTAATTTTGTTGGTAAACTTGCTTCTGAGTTTGTAAAGAAACACGCAGGTGATTCCACTGCATCCAAAACACCATCATTATCATCATCGATATCTGAAATATCAATTATGCCATCATTATCTGTATCCGAACACGAATTTAATGCAGAACTTGCAGCAAAATAATACGTGTATAAACCAGTATAATTCCCGTTTCCTAATGTTTCTATTGCATCCGCAAAACCATTGGTGCCGTATGGACCGTTTGCAGTTGTATTTGCTACATTAGCTGTGGTTGTCGTAGTTGATGTTGACCCTGAAGCTAAATTAACAATACTACCTGGAATTAAAGTACCTGTTACACCCGCTTCTTTTGCATCGCTACAGCCATCACCATCTGAGTCTAAATCAAGTTCGTTTGATATTCCATCATTATCAAAATCACAGTTTTTATTGATAACCCCATAATCTCCTGTAATATAAGTTTGTGCAACAACTAATTGCCCTATTTGGAAAGTATTTGGAGCATTCGTGTTTAAAGTAATGTTATTAAACGAACCATTTCGTAAACGCATTTCTTCTAAAGGCCCATTGGTAATTCTACTACCATACAATTTAACATCACCTAATTCATCAATATAAATTCGAATAATAGGTTGTGATTGATTACCCGTAATAGTCCAAACACTAGCATGTGAAGTTCCATCTAAAAATTCTACAATGGCATTTGTGGTTGCTGGTGACCAGTATTCTAATTCATTTGGTGTTGTTAAATAGGTTCCATTTATTCGGACATTGAATGAATTATCTAACGACCAAACATTCACTACCAATCCATTGGGAGCAGCTGGAAAAGTTTGAGAAGCAGAAGCACCATTCGTAACGGTAAATGTCTGTGGCGAATAATTAACATTATTCGGGTCAAAAGGAGCACATTCTTGTGAATCTAATACCCCGTCATTATCATCATCTAAATCAAATAAATTACCCACACCATCATTATCCGAATCAATACAAACATTGTATTTAGATGCGAGCGCATATTTATAAACATACGTTCCATTGTAAACAGCACTTTCGATAGCTGTTTCTACACCATTGGCAAAACCATTGGATCCATAAGGTCCTGCAGCCACTGCTCCTGCTACATTTGGTGTTGTCGTAAGAGTTCCATTCACTAAATTAGAGACGGTACCTGCAAGCAAGGTCCCTGTAACTCCAGTTTCTTTTGCATCTGGACAAGCATCGCCATCAGAATCTAAATCGATATTATTAGCAATTCCGTCATTATCAGTATCTGTTGCTGTACATGTAGCTTTCGGATAGAAACTTGGTTCATAGTTATTTGATGGTGTGAAATAAAATTCTGTAGCATACCCATTGACATTTACCGTTCCTGCTGTTCCATATAAACGGTAAAATTTATATTTCCCTTGATTTTGTGTAACTGTGAAAATTTCGTTGGGTGTATTTGCTGTCCAAAATGGAGCAACAATCGTATTGTCTGTAAGGGTATTGAATGTTGTTCCTGTGTTTAAGTCTGTCCACGCAGTATTATCATTACTACCTTGAACCTTTACAATCGCACCTGAATTAAAATGACTGTTGCCATCTGCAAAACGTAGGGTTAATTGTGATAAAGGAACTGGATAATTAAATGTGATTTTATACAATTCTTTGTTTACAATCGATGAATTATTTACAAATTGAATAGCAGCTGTTGTCCCATCCCCATCAATTAAATTTTTAGCTTGATTTTGTGGACTTATTCTAGGTATTTCTGATGAAATCGTAAAGCTCGCTTGTCTGTTTCCACTAGCAAAGAATGTGGCAGGTAAATAACAATTTGGAGATTCTATTGCATCTAAAATACCGTCGTTATCATCGTCAATGTCCATTATATCAGGTACTCCATCGGTATCAAAATCAGCACAAACATTCATATTTGCGCTTTTTGCATAATTAACATAAGTGGATGTATAATTAATCAATCCTGAGTTTGCTGAAGTTTCTACTCCATCAGCTAAACCATTTGATCCATAATTTCCTTGTGCAATAGCGTTGTTCACTGATGAAGTTGTAGTTGAACCATTTACAACATTCACAAGATTACCTGAAATCAATGTGCCAGAAACTCCTGCTTCTTTGGCATCACTACATCCGTCACCATCGGTATCTAAATCCAAGCGATTAATAATACCATCGCCGTCAATATCTGGATTACAGGTTGCGACAATATTATCAGAAAAATCGGTACCCCTTTCAAATGGATTGAAAATATACACTGATCTACTTAAAGTAGACCCATCTCCAAAAGATCCCGAAACATTGTGTCCTACGTTACCAATTTCACCTTTATCATTTAACATCGGAGTTAAGTGACCCCCGTTTTCTACAACATATATTACTTCTGTCTCTGAAATACCATTAGGTAAGGCAGGGACCAGTGCACTTGTATTCCCCAAACCAACCATGTTATTCCCTCCAGCATCTCCCCAAGACAATGGTTGACCCGTATTTGTTATAACAGATGCAGAGGTATAGCCATCGGTTGCATTTTGAGCACTTAAGTATTCAACATTTTGTAATATTCCAACGCCATCTCTCCCCTTTACATTGACCCAAGTGGTTGAATTAGTTGTGTTATTTTGACCTAAAATACCTGCAGAACCTGAACCCATTGAATAGACTTTTTTATCGTTGCCTAATAACAAATAAGTCATACTTGAACTATAAGTCCCATCAATCATTGCAATTCCAACGCCACTTGGCAATGGATTGGTCATTTCAGTAGCGTAAGTTAACGTAGTTGCCGCTGACCCATTTCCTAGGTAAACGCTTGTACCCCAAGTATATAATTTATTGTTTGTAATATCAGCAGCAAAAGATCCGTTGGATGTAGCTTCTACTTGAGCTATATTGGTTAAAGGAGTATTTGGTGCTACTAATACTTTGGTGAAGCCTTTTGTCGCCACTGTTAAACCTGCTCCATTCAATGAAGGAATTGCCATTGCATAAGTGTAAACACTTCCGTCGTGTAATAGTATGATGAAATTGTTGGTCGATGCACTAATCGATTTGATGTTTTTAGGATCTATCTCTGGTGGTAGCGCCACTTTTTGGAAGGGACTTACACCAGCATTTGTTGTACCAGGTAAGACAAAATTGGAATTCAAATACCCCCAAACCCAAATTCCTTCGGTTGTAGCTAGTGCATAACAGCTGTTTGATCCAACAGCTGCCATGTCTATTATTTCCCCAGTATAGTTATAGCCATTTGCTGGTGTTACTAAGGTTGGGGTTATTTGATTTGTACCGTCAGGCTTAGCATATTCCCCTGCCACATAATACTTACCACTTTTACTTCTAAATAAAGTTCCGTGAAAAGCAGAACTCATTATTTTGGATTTATAACTTGCTAAATCCGTCCAACTAGAAAAAGATGGCGAATTACATTCTTCTTCATCTAGTACGCCATCGTTGTCATCGTCTAAGTCGTTAAAATCAGTGCTAGTATCGCCATCTGAATCCAAACATGCTTTTGTGTTTATATCGATTACATAAAGAAAATTATAAGTACCATTGTAAGTACCATTATCTAATATTGTTTCTAATGTATTGGCAAAACCATTAGTTCCAACTCCAGTTGTAGGGTGAGAAAAATTTTGCGCCGTATTGTTTGTTGTACCAGCTTCAAAAGCATCGCTACATCCATCAGCATCTGAATCCAAATCCAAGCGATTTGGAATACCATCGTTATCCGTATCGCGATCCAAACAAATTGATTTTTCTGGATAAGTAGCATTGGTTAAACGAATATTCGACAATAACATTGTTGTGTTTGAGGAAACCGCTAATTTATAGGCTGAATTGACTCCTTGAAAAGCTTGTTTTTGGACCCCGTTTATTTTCACTGTCACATAACCGGTAGCCGATATGTCGATGCTGTATTCTTCAATACCGGTTACAGCTCCATGAATAAAACTCCATACGCCACCATTAAAATACCCATAGACTTGTGAAGCTGTTAAATTAAATTTTGCACCATTATCATTGTAATTGGCTGGTGTTTGTGTGGCGGCAGCTGGTAATAAACCAAACATTGCTGATCCTTCCGTGATTAATTTGTTAAATTTCAACGAAAGTGGTAAAGCGAAATTTTCATTCGAATAAGATGAAATCCAACCTGTGTTTGCAGTTGTAATGGAATTAATGGTTTTACTGCTTACAGCAGAACCTGAGAAAGATGTTGTTGCTAAATTAGCCCCGAATGACAGACAAGATACTTGCTCTTGCTTATCCAAAATACCATCGTTGTCATCATCAATATCAGTAACATCTAAAATACCGTCTGTATCGGAATCAGAAACATTTTGTTTTACCGCAAAACCAAGAACAGCATTATTCGGTAACACTTGAGCAATTTCCCATGTTGCTGTAACACCCGTACCTACTTTTGTCATGGCGGTATATGTCGCATTTACAAAGTTACCATCGCCATCTGCATCAATAACTAAATATACAGTTTCTGCATCATAAATATCAATTAATGAATTTGGTAATGTAAAATTCGTGCTGTTTCCAAAAGCAGGAACGCTAATTTTTGTAGCTGCTGTAATTCCTGTGTTGCTTACTTTCCATTTTCTACTGAGCGGATAATAACTTCCAACTAAGGCTTCTGAATAGAGTAAATCTGCATTGTTATCGCCAACAATTAAATAATTATTATCAGCAGCGATGTCATTGCCAGCAGAAGAAGCATTCGTTGCACCAATAATGGAATTATTTCCAAGTGTAATAAATTTTCCCGAGTAATTTGTTGAAAATGCTTGGCGTTGGTGCAAACCTTGACAATCCGAGCGACCAATACCAAAAACATTATTATGGTAGGTTGCATTGGTGGTTTTGTTCCAAACGGTTGCTCCACTTCCCGAAACATAGTCTTGATCCAAAGTCAGCCCGTATTTAATAGCTAAATATGAATTCACCAACGATTTTTGTGCCGCATTGTGTGCATTCTGGAAAGTAATAATTTCAGCGATTGGACCTTGCCAACTTCTTGCTTGTCCCGATTGGAATGAAATAGTTGTTGCACTTAAAGGGTTCGCATTATTTAAAGTTGTTGTTCCTACTAGATTAGGATTTCCAAGAGGACCAAAATCATAACTTGAAGTTGCGGTTGCTGATGCACCATCCAGTTGGAATGCTACATTTGCTGCTGACATGGCACTTATGAATCCCAGTTGCCCAGTTGCGCCACCATAAAAATACGGAGCTGTTCCATTACCAAATAAAACATGATTATATGAGCCTCCAGTTGCAGTCAAATCCTGGGCTACCCAATATGCCTGACGAATGTTTGTCAAATCTGGCATATTCATAGCACTATTTGCCGTATTAGAAAAATTGAATACTGGGTTAAAGTTAATTTGATTGGTTGAAAAGGTTGGTTGGTTGGCAACTGTATTTTGATATGCATCAAATTCATTTCCAGATAAATCCTCTAGAAATGGCACTTTTTCATTATCAGCATAAGCAGTTGTTGCCGATTTAGTGAATACATCCAATCGCATGGCTCTATATAATGTAAAAGCAGAAGGTATAACACGTACATAACGGCAATTTATTGTAGTTGTAAAATCAGCATAATGGAAGGCTGTGTTGTTTTCATTTCCTTCAAACAAACCAATATTTGTCCATGTAATTAAATCATTCGATACTTTAACATAATAATCTTGTGCATAATATGCGGCACTACCAGCACCTAATGTTACTACCCCATCAACTGCTTGAACAGATCCTAAATCTAATGTAATATTTCCTATTGGATTGGAACCTGTTGGAGCAGCATTTGCTCCTTGTGCTGCATTAGGAATCCAACCATTTGCTCCAGTTAATACAGAGGCAGCTGCAGTCCAAGTGGTATTTAATTCTGTAGAAGCAACACGATTAGCTGCCGGTACATTTTTATGTGTTCGGGTAATTTTTGATGGCGCATCGGCTTTCACCCACCAACTTGGTTTTGATACTAAACAATCCGGAGAAACCGAACTCGTAGCGGTCGGAGTAAAAATATATTTGACTCCAATTCCATTACCAGGAAAAAGGGCATTCGCATTGTAATTAATTCTTCCAGATGGAATGGCATTAAATGTGTAAATTGATAAATATTCGTCTGCTCCAAAATTACCCAAACCTACAGAAGAACTTAGTGTACCAGATGGAGGAACTGAACCATATAAATATTCAATGATATTAGATGTTTCGTAAAGTTTAATTTGGTAACTAAACCCAGTTGAAGCGTTTGCAGCATAGGCAACTTTCCATTGAATCGTTAAAACACGATTCGGTGCTGTTCCAGTTAATAAAGTTGAAACTCCTCCTCCTGAAGCGGTTGTGGTTGTATATGTTGCGTCCCACCATGCATATAATTTGGGTGAATTTACTATTGAACTTGCATTGTTAACTGATTCTGAAGTAATTACAACGGATCCAAATTTTAAAAGTCCCGCTGCGTTAACAGAAATGTTTGAATAGGTATTGCCTTGAAAATCAAAATTAAAACCAATTGGCGTTACCGCCGAAACTGCTCCTAAAGCTGAACCACCATTTACAATGTTTGTACCACCTGAAATTTCAGAGTAGGAAATATCTTGCGAATCAAACTTAAGATTGGTGATTTGGGCATTTGCTTCATTAAAAAAAAATAGAGCTATAAATATTCCAAGTACTAGGTTTGGAAATTGTGATTTTTGAGATGGTACTTTACACAAAGAAATTAAATTTCTCATTGGTTTGGGGTTTAATTGTATTATAACCTGCAAAATTATAACATCTACCTATTTTATGCGATTTATCCTACTTGAACTAGTTCTGTTTTGAAGATTCAGAACTAGATAAATAGTTCCAAAAAATTAAAAAAACAAGAATGAATTGTATTTTTGTAGCATAAACACCCTCTAAGTCATGATATTATTTTTGTCCATTTTTACCTTGATTTTGACTTGCATTCTCACTGTATACAACTACCAAATCAATAAAAACATCATCTATTTAAGTGGTTTATTAACACTGTTATCACTATCGGGAATATTGCATTACTTTATCATTCTTTCAAATTCTGAGACGGGAGTAGCCTTTTTTTATACGCATTTTATGCCCTTGCTGTATTTACAAGGACCCCTGTTGTATCTATACATAACAGGTACTTTAAGAGATGAGTTCAAATTTAACTGGAAAAATGCTTTGCACTTTATTCCGTCCCTCTTGGCATTTATTTCCATTTTCAAATACTATTTTGTTCCTTGGAGCGAAAAATTAAAACTAGCAAAAGCAATTATTGCTTCTCCCGACATTCTGCTTTCAATTGATAAATACAACATAGGCAATCATTTTATTAATTTACCTGCAAGAACCATCCTACTACTTGTGTATTCGCTGGCTACATTTTTTATTTTGATTCGATATTCCTTGAGGAACAAGTTCAACCCATCACTCAGTACTAAAATCATTAAATGGCTCTACTTCATAAACATTGTTGTTATAATTTGTGCTGTCAGTTATTTGTGGCTTATATTTGAATTTTTCACTAACAACGTTCAAACTCGACAAGAAATTAGTAAAGAAATAACCAATTACATTACCGCTTTTTCATATGCATTAATTCCTATTGTCATGCTTATTTTTCCAGAAGTACTCTATGGAATTCCTATCGTAAACAGAAAAAAAATTGCCCTATTCAACTCGGAAAATAATTACCTTACTAAAAGGATTAATAAATCCATTGAAAAGCCAATCAATAAAGAGGAAAATCAAGAAATGAATGAATTAGCTAATTTGATCCAAAATTACTTATTAACCGAGAAACCATTTGTTGACTCAAAATTTAGCTTGGATGATTTAGCGAAACAACTCGATGTTCCAAAACATCATATTTACTATTGTTTCAATTCGATTTTAAATACGAAATTCACTACACTTCGGTCTCAGCTTAGGGTAGAATACGCAAAAGAACTGTTAATTAGCGGACAATTGGAACAGCTATCAATGGAAGGAATTTGGTCTAAAACGGGTTTCTCATCAAGAACCAATTTCTTCGTCACCTTTAAAGAAATAACGGGTATGACACCTTTAGAATTTGTTCAAATTAATGCTAATAACTAATGCCCTTTAACCGATTCATTGCATCTTTAGTAGTACTAGTTAGCCCAATTTGTTTGGCCCAAAAAAATACTTCTGCTCAAAAAAAAGAAGGTTTTCAAATAACAATAGTTGCCTCCAACCTTAAAAATCAAAAGTTAGAACTTTATCTAGCAAACGGTTCCAATAAAAAACAATTTGTAACCGATAGCATTCGTATTAACGAGAATGAACAAACGGTTAACATACTTCAAACCAAAAAAATCATACATGCTATTTATTACCTTAGATTTAAAAATCAAAAAACAGGGATCGCGTTAGCCGTAGATAATGGAGCTGAAATTAAACTAAAAATAGCAAGTACTAATCTAGATGAAATTACATGCATTGAAAACCCTACAAATATTGATTTTTTAGCATATCAAAAACAAGAAAAAAACACAAATATAGAACAGAAAGTTGCCCTTCAAAATAAGCTAAAAAAATCATATCCAAATTCTATATTAAACCTATACCTTACTGTAGAAACAAAAATTTCAGAAAACACCCCAACTGATCTAGCGGAAAAAACAAAATACAGAAACACTTTTTTTAATTTTATAGATCGGACAGATAAGCGACTGATTTTCTTGCCCAACTTGACCAAATTACTGTATAAATATGTTTCTATCTTACCCATCACTTCTGAAAACTATGTTGAAAACATAGATTATTTATTGAAAGGTATCGATTGTAAGACGAAAGGATATCCGGTATTTGTGAATTACTTTATCTCTAATTTGGCCTATTTTGAATCCAACCAACTTGAAAAAGCATTCAATCATTTATTCTCAACTTACATTGACAAAAACCCTTGTGATGTATTTTCTGACGTAGATTACAATGCCTACTCCAATAAATATGCAACCAACAAAAAAGTACCCATAGGATCAAACACTCCCGACTTTGAATTGGTTTCAAAAGATTCCATTGCATATAAATTATCTGAAGTATACCCTAAAAACGACTTTACTTTTGTTGCATTTTATAGTCCAACTTGCAAGCATTGTCAAGACAAAATGCCCGTTGTAAGCGACTCTTTTAAAAATTTAAAGAATAAGTATCCAAATAAAAATATTCAATTAGTTGGCGTATTAAATGATCCTGACGAGAGTTCTTGGGAGGCATTTATTTCAGAAAAAAGACTCACTGATTGGCTCAACTTAAAATCGATAGACCCAAAAAGAAAATACCAAGAAGACTTTAATTCTTATTCGAACCCTTCCTTCTTTTTAATCAGTAATTCGGGAGAAATATTGCTGAAAACTTTTAATATTAAAGCTATAGAGGAACTAATTAAAAAATAGTTGAAGAAGTGGATTTTGCTACGCAACATCCTTTAAAACCTTTAGATTTAACTAAAGGTTTTTGGTACAACTTGTGACCGCGAAGGGATTCGAACCCCCAACCCTCAGAGCCGAAATCTGATATTCTATCCAGTTGAACTACGCAGCCGATTGATATTAAAAAGAGGAAAGAGTAAAATTAAACTTCTTCTATTTTCTTCTTTTCTCTTTTTTCTATATTAAACTAATAGTTTTTTAACAATAGACGAGATCACTTTCCCTTCTGCTTGTCCGCCAATTTGTGCCGAAGCCAATCCCATTACTTTTCCCATAGACGCAATGCCCGATGCACCAGTTTCTGAAATGATTTTAGCAATGATGTCTGTGATTTCATCTTCTGATAGCTGAGCGGGTAAAAACTGTTCTATTACGGCTATTTGAGCCAATTCGGGTTCAGCTAGATCAGGGCGATTTTGAGTTGTGAAAATTTCAGCACTATCTTTTCTCATTTTCACCAATCGTTGTAAAATTTTGATCTCGTCTGCTTCGCTGATTTCTTCTTTTGTACCTGTCGCTGTTTGAGCTAATAATAATTCTGATTTAATCGCTCGTAAGGCTTCTAATGCGATGGTGTCTTTGGAACGCATGGCATCTTTCATCACGTCCATAATTTTTGATTGTAAGCTCATATTGTGTCTGTTTATGTTATAAAATCTGATTTTTGTGTACTTCGTTGTTCAAATAGCCCTGATTGAAGCAAGCATCCTTTTTGGCAAATTAGAAGGGGTAATGATTACAAAATCTCCTCTCTTTTGACCTGAAAAAATCCAAAAAGATACTGCGAAAAGCAGGAAAAGGGTTGATAAAAAGGACCCAGCCATTTGCTGCTTTAGCGCTTGCAAATATAAAAAAATAACCCGAAAATTCATCGAACTTTCGGGTTAGTATTTAAGATGTTTTTATCATTAATCTACGTTGTCGTGTAGAAATGAATTGTTTGAACGCAATTGAACATCGTCGTTGCTATCAATTCCTAGCGACATTCTTGAAGCAGAATTTGCAGCTTGACTGGTTGAAATATCAATCCCAGTTCTTTTGTAAGCGGGTACTTTTTCCAATTCGTCAATTTTTGAAGAGGTATGGAATTTATAATTGAATTCTTTCAATTTACGTCTTCTTTCGTCGGCGCGCATTTTCAAAGTTTCTTCAATAGTCATTTCGATCGGAGAAACGTCGTCGTAGTGATTTGAATAAGCCATTTCTGCAGGCTTTTCTTCCACTTTCATTACAATGTTCAACTCTTCTTCGATTGGCTCTTCCACAACAGCAACAGGCGCTGAATTCAACAAACCATTTTCGATTTCCATGTACTCTTCAAGAGAATATTTGATTACACCGTCATTAGAAAGTTCTGTTACAGGAACATATTCAATATGGTCTACAACTTTCATCTCTTTTGCTTCATTTGTCAACTCGAAGTAGATGGGAGCTTGCTCTTCTTTTACTTCGGCAACAGGTGCAGCAGGAGTTTCTAATGGCAACTCAAAAGAAAACAAGTTTTGAATTTCATGAGTTGGTGTTGGTTTGTGCTCTTGTACTTTATTTTCAACGGGGGCGCTGAATTGGAAATCGACTGCTGCAATTGGCGCAACAATCTCGAAAGTTACATCTAGATTTCTGATGAAATCATTCATTGCAATCAATTCATTTTCATTCACAACAGGTGTATTCACCACTGGAGTGTTTACTACTGGAGTACTTTGTACAGGTTGTGCTACTTCCTCTTCGATCAATTCAAAGATAATTTTTTCTGCAGTTGGCTGGCTTACTTCCTCTATTTTAGATTGGAAAACATCAGCTGTATTTTGCATTAAATCGCGCACTATTTTTTGATCATCACCCAATGCATGAATGATTTTCTTAGGCTCAACATTAACGATTTCATTTTGTTGTTCTACGTCAAAACCAGTAGCGATGATGGTTACTGCAACCGCATCTCCAAGTGAATCGTCTTCGCCCACTCCCATGATGATATTGGCATTGTGACCAGCTTCTGTTTGGATATGATCGTTGATTTCCCCAATTTCATCGATCGTAATTTCACTTGAACCAGAAACGATCAGCAACAATACGTTTTTGGCACCTGAAATTTTATTGTCATTTAACAAAGGAGAATCCAATGCTGAAATGATCGCTTCTTTTGCACGATTTTCACCGATTGCCGTAGCAGAACCCATGATGGCTGTTCCACTGTTTGCCAATACAGTTTTCGCGTCTTTTAAGTCAATATTTTGTGTGTAGTGGTGCGTAATTACTTCTGCAATTCCTCTAGATGCAGTCGCTAATACTTCGTCTGCTTTTGAGAAACCTGCTTTAAAACCAAGATTACCATATACTTCTCTTAGTTTGTTGTTGTTGATCACAATCAATGAATCAACGTGTTTTCTTAATCTTTCTACCCCAGCCAACGCTTGTTCTTGTCTCACTTTTCCTTCAAATTGAAACGGAATAGTTACAATACCCACTGTTAAAATATCTCTTTCTTTAGCAAGTTGTGCAATCACTGGCGCAGCTCCAGTTCCTGTACCTCCACCCATTCCAGCTGTGATAAAGATCATTTTTGTATTACTATCCAACATTTTTTCGATATCGGCTACACTCTCAATGGCAGATTGCTGCCCTACTTCTGGGTTCGCTCCTGCACCCAAACCTTCCGTTAGGCTCATACCTAATTGAATTTTGTTTGGCACGGGGCTGTTTTGTAGTGCTTGAGAATCTGTGTTACAAACAATGAAATCTACGCCGTCGATTCCTTGTCTAAACATGTGATTAATGGCATTGCTTCCGCCGCCACCGACACCGATTACTTTAATTACGTTTGATTGATTCTTAGGTAAATCAAAAGAGATGCTTCCAAAATCTGAGTTGCTGTTCATATGATATGGGGGTATTATTATTTTGTATTATTATTATTCTGCGTTATCTAAAAAATCTTTCAGTTTGATGACGTATTTATCAAAAAATGATTTTTTTATTTTTTCTTCTGTTGATTCTTCTTTTGCTTTTACTGGCGCTACAGGCTCTTCTAAATTTGGTGCTGAGGCAGCAACTTCTGGTGCTACTTCTTCCACTTCTACCTGACGTTGCACGGGTGGTTGTGGCGCATAATTTTGTTTCATTTCCAGTTTGTAGGCACTTTGAGTATTGTTGGCTACGCTGTTCATGACCAATCCAACTGCGGTTGCAAACAAAGGACTTGAAATATCTTCGCTTGAATTGCCTGCTAAATGTTCGTTTGGATATCCAATTCGGGTGTCCATTCCGGTGATGTATTCAACCAATTGTTTGATGTGCTTTAATTGTGCACCACCACCTGTAAGAACGATTCCTGCAATCAATTTTTTTCTTGGATCTTCGTGTCCGTAAATTTTGATTTCTGCAAAAACTTGCTCAATAATTTCTACTACACGAGCATGAATTATTTTTGACAAATTCTTTAACGAAATTTCTTTCGGTTCTCTACCTCTAAGTCCCGGAATCGAAACAATTTCATTGTCTCTGTTTTCTCCTGGCCAAGCCGAACCAAATTTTACTTTCAATAGATCTGCTTGTTTTTCGATGATCGAACAACCTTCTTTGATGTCGTCTGTAATGACGTTTCCTCCAAAAGGGATCACAGCGGTGTGGCGAATGATTCCATCTTTAAAAATAGCCAAATCCGTAGTTCCTCCTCCAATATCTATCAACGCTACTCCGGCTTCTTTTTCTTCTTGACTCAACACTGAATCAGCTGAAGCAAGTGGCTCTAAGGTCAATCCGGATAGCTCAATTCCTGAACTTTGGATGCATCTTCCAATATTTCTAATCGAAGAAGCCTGACCTACCACAACGTGAAAACTAGCTTCTAATCTCGAACCAAACATTCCGATTGGCTCTTTTATTTCGGTTTGACCATCAATTTTAAATTCTTGTGGCAAAACGTGTATGATTTCTTCTCCTGGGAGCATCGCCAACTTATTCACTTGATCAATAAGAATTTGAATGTCTTTCCCGCTAATCACTTCCTCTGGATTACTTCTGCTGATGTAATCTGTGTGCTGTATGCTTCGGATATGCTGACCTGCAATACCTACTACAACATCATTTATTTTGTACCCAGAATTTTCTTCTGCTTCACTTACTGCTTGTTGAATTGACTGAATGGTTTGCGTGATATTATTAACCACACCACGGGCAACTCCAAGACTTTTTGATTTACCAAGACCTAGAATCTCGAGTTTTCCGTACTCGTTTTTCTTACCGATCATGGCTACAATCTTGGTGGTTCCAATATCTAAACCAACTGCAATATTTTCTCTTTCCATTTTATTTTCTAATTTCTCGGATATTGAATCCAAATAATCATTGTTCTTAAGAAACTTCCCTTTCGTTATTTTGTGCAAACAACTTGATGGGTAAATTTCAGGTTTATCTTTTTATATTTTTTCAAAACATCATCTTGCATTGCTTTCTGAAAAAAAGCTTTGTACTTCAAAATTTTCGCCTCGATATGGATCATTTTTCCAAATTCAATTTGAAAATCATAATTTCGATTGGCTAGAATTACGTCGTCGTTGTCCAAAACTTGCATTCCAATGATGTTTTTTTTCATAAAATCATCTGAATTGATTTTATCTAAAAGCAAGGCCACTTTTTTCTTGTTTTTCGCGTCTACTTTTCCAGAAATCAACATGACTCTCGTGGTAAACAGATCAGAAACTGGCATCATACTTCCCTCATTATCAATATAAAAAGAACGGTCCTCATTTTCAATTCTAGCAATGGGTGTTCGCTGAATTACTTCTGCATTTAGCACACCATCTACACTAACAAAAACTTGTGAACTTTTCACCATTTCTTGTTTGTTAATAGAATTTTCCAATTTTTTCAAATCTACTCCAAGTTTTGCAATGGTTTTCACGTTGGAACGATTTTCTATTAACAATTTATTAACCGTTTCTTGCATCAGAAAATTCTTACTTTTTCCAACAAAAACCACCTCGGTTTTTTGCAATTTTCGTTGCGAATTTCGATACGATGTGAACGAATAGAGAAAAACCACTATTCCAATCATCAAAAGCACCCGAATATTTGACCAAACTACATATTTCATAGCAATGCTTTTTTAATAGACGGCACCCACTCGCCAATGTCTCCCGCACCTATCGTAACAATCACCTGTGCATCACTTGCCAAAATATCGGAAATGAGGTTGGCTTGGGTCGTTAATTTTTTGTTTTGGTTGTCAATTTTTGATAACAACCAAGTCGAAGTAACTCCTTCAATTGGCAATTCTCTAGCCGGATATATATCCAACAACAACAACTCATCAAAACGAGACAAACTGGTTGCAAAATCTTCGGCAAAATCTTGTGTTCTACTGAACAAATGGGGCTGAAAAATAGCCAGTATTTTCTTGTTCGGATACAACTCGCGAACCGCTTGATTTACCGCATTTATTTCCGTTGGATGATGCGCATAATCATCGATATAAACTAATTTTTCTGATTTAATTTGGTACGAAAACCTTCTTTGCACTCCTTTGAAATCAGCCAAGGCTTTTTTGATCAAATCAACTGAAACCCCATAGGTATATGCCATTGCAAACGCCATTAATGCATTCATCAAATTATGATGCCCTGGTAGCGAAAAAGCAACGTTTGTCACTAACTCTTTCGGAGTTTGTATCGAAAACAGGTAAACACTGTCGACGATTTTAATATCCTGCACAGAAAAAGCAGCCTCTTCGTTGATTGCGATTTGAACTCCTTCTAATGGAAGTCCTTTCGGAACAAAAAGCAAGGACTTGTCTTCCACTTTATCTGCAAATTCTCTGAACGAATCTTCAATAGCCGTCACATCACCATAAATATCCAAATGATCTGCATCCATTGAGGTAACGCAGGCTATATTTGGATGCAAATGCAAAAAAGAACGGTCAAATTCATCAGCTTCAACCACAGTAATCGATTTTCCACTTCCAATTAAATTAGATTGGTAATTTTCTACTATTCCGCCTAGAAAAGCAGTAACATCCAATCCACTTTGGAATAATATATGTCCTAAAATACTTGATGTGGTTGTCTTACCATGGGTGCCTGCCACAGCGAAGCAAAAAGTATCTTTGGTAATCAATCCGAGTACTTCAGATCGTTTTTTTATGGTGTAGTCTCTTTCAACAAAAAAGTTCCACTCAGAATGAGTAACCGGAACGGCTGGTGTTACAACAACCAGCGTGTTTTCTACATAAAAATCAGAAGGGATTTCACGAATGGCATCTTCAAAATGAATCGACATCCCCGACGCAATTAATTCGTCTGTCAAACGGGTAGGCGTTTTGTCATAACCAGCAACTTTCTTTCCTATATTTTGAAAATAACGAGCCAAAGCACTCATTCCGATGCCTCCAATCCCAATAAAATAGACGTTATGTATTTGGTTGCTGTTCATTTATTATATTCCTTTAATTTTTAATGCATTTTATTATTTCTTCTACTATGTCTTTCGTAGCGTTGGGCATACCCAATTTTTTACTGTTTACGCTCAACTCGTTTTGAAGCGCTTCATCCGTAATCAAGTTTGAAAACACCGATTGAAACGAATCGTCTAGATCTTTCTCTTTGATCAATAGGGCCCCTTTCTTGGTTGCAATTGCTTGCGCATTTTTTGTTTGATGATCCTCGGCCACATTGGGTGAAGGAATATAAATAGTAGGTTTACCAACCAAACAAAGTTCTGAAACCGATGAGGCACCTGCTCGAGAAATCACGATATCTGCAGCGGCATAAATCAAGTCCATTCGATCGATAAAGGCAACTACTTGCACGTTTTCCTTTTCATTGTATTGTTTGTATTCATCATAATACAATTTTCCGCATTGCCAATATACTTGAACACCCTTTGAAAGCAAAAAATCAAGTTCTTTGGCTATCAATTGATTGATTCTTTTTGCACCTAAGCTACCACCTAAAATCAAAAGTGTTTTTTTATGCGAATCGAAACCAAAGTAGTGTTGCGCTTCTACTTTCTTACTTGCACTATCTAACAAATCTTGACGAACCGGATTGCCGGTTAAGATCATTTTATGGCTCGGAAAAAACCGCTCCAAATTTTCATATGCCACGCAAATTGAATTTGCTTTTTTACTGAGGAGTTTATTGGTTATCCCAGGATATGAATTTTGCTCCTGAATAACCGTAGGAATATTCAAACTGTTGGCCATTTGTAACAAAGGACCACTTGCAAATCCGCCTGTACCAATGACAACATCGGGTTTGAATTTTTTTAATATACTTCTAGATTTCCACAAACTACTGATCAGCTTTAAAGGAAACATGGCGTTTTTTAATGTCAATTTTCTTTGCAAACCCGCAATCCATAATCCTTCTATTGGATATCCTGCTTGTGGAACTTTTTGCATTTCCATTTTATCTGAAGCGCCCACAAAAAGAAATTCAGCATCGGGAAATCGAGATTTCAACTCGTTTGCAATGGCAACAGCGGGATAAATATGCCCTCCTGTTCCACCTCCACTTAGTATGAATTTTAATTTTTTCATCTACTTTTTGTTTTTTAAAGCTACCGTTGGGTTTTCAGAAATTGAGAAATCATCCGAATCACTCGCATTGATTTCCTCAACAGGCATCGCATCTTCTTCCAATTGTTTATCGATTAACTTTTGAAGGGCTGCTTCTCTCAATTCTTTTTCTTTTTGTACTTCCGCAATTTCTTCTTCTTTGCGCGTCACACTCAAAATGATCCCGAGTGCCACACAAGTCATCCAAACAGAGGTTCCTCCCGAACTTATCAAGGGCAAGGTTTGTCCGGTTACCGGCAACAACTCTACCGCCACCGCCATATTGATTATGGCTTGAAAAATCATGGGGAATCCGAGACCCACTACTAACAATTTACCGAAAGAAGTAGTCGATTTTTGAATTGCAATTACAAACCGAATAAAGAGCAATAAATAAACCCCAATAACGGTCAGTGCGCCCACCAACCCATATTCTTCGACTATGATTGCAAAAATAAAATCGGAAGAAGATTGTGGTAAAAAGTTTTTCTGCACGCTTTTTCCTGGACCCAAGCCGTACAAACCTCCAGAGGCAATTGCGATTTTGGCTTTTTCTATTTGGTAGTCGTCTTCGCCTGGTTTGTCGGTTGTAAAATTTTCAACACGGCTGATCCAAGTATCGACACGATTCGGAAATGCCTTTGGAAATGCCTTTGCGACCAATCCAAAAAACAACAAAGATAAAAAGCCTACTCCTATGATGGTCCCGATGTATTTTAGCGGGTAATTTCCAACAAAAGTAATCATGGAAACCATCGCAAAAATAAGGGCTGCCGTGGATAAATTGGCAGGTAAAATGAGTGCAATTGTGATGAAAACAGGCAACCAAAGTTCGATCAACGATTGCTTGAATGAAGGCTCGACTTCGCGTGATTTGGCTAAATATTTGGCAACATATACATACAAAACAATCGATGCCAAAGCCGAAGTTTGAAAGGTAATCCCAATAAATGGGACTTTCAACCATCTACTGGCATTTGCGCCATCGATGACCGTTCCTTTGAACAAAGTATAGGCCAATAAGATCCATACAACAGGTAATAAGAGAATGGAAAGCGCTTTGAATTTATTGTAATGTATTCTATGAATTTGAAAAATGATGAAAAAACCAACCACAACCAATACCGCGTGCTTTAACAAATAACTTAGGGCATTTCCTGAGTCTTTTTTAAGGTACACTAAATTGCTACTTGCGCTAAAAACAGACATAAATGAAAACAAGGCTAGTAACGCTACAAACGCCCAGATCACTCGATCCCCTTTTAAACTGTTGATGTTATATTTCATTATTAGTTCTTTTCTATTTTATGGAATAGATGATTATAAATTTTTCACTTCGTTTTTGAATTGACGACCTCTGTCTTCATAATTTTCGAACAAATCAAAACTCGCACAAGCTGGAGAAAGCAATACAGTATCTCCTTTTTCTGAAAGGTGTTTAGCTGTTTGAACAGCATCTTTCATAGAAGTTACTTCAACCATCATATCAACCACATTTCCGAAGGCTTCAATGATCTTTTTATTATCAACTCCCAAACAGATGATTGCTTTCACTTTTTCATGAACTAGCGACATCAATTCGTGGTAATCATTTCCTTTGTCAACCCCTCCAACAATCCAAACCGTTGGCGTAGTCATGCTATCCAAAGCAAAAAAGGTTGCATTCACATTGGTCGCTTTACTATCGTTGATGTATTGCACATTTTGGATTTTCAACACTTTCTCCAATCGGTGTTCCACCCCTTGAAAATTAGAAAGACTCTCACGAATGGTTTGCTTTCTGATTTTTAAAATGGTAGCTACTGAAGTGGCAGCCATGGCATTTTTAAAATTATGCTTCCCTTCCAATGCAATAGTGGTTGTGTCTAATGAAAACTCGTCGTTGTTGATGTTAAATTCCATAATGTTGTTATTTAAATAAGCTCCGTTTTCCATTTTTTGTTCCAATGAAAAAGGAAGCTGTTGTGCGTTTATTTTATGTTGGTTGATCCAATTTTTTGTGGCTTCGTCTTCAAAATCATAAATTAAAAAATCAGTTGCTGTTTGATTTTGCGTAATTCTGAATTTGGATTGAATGTAATTTTCGTATTTGTATTCATAGCGATCCAAATGATCTGGACTTATGTTTGTGATAATGGCAATATGTGGCTGGTAGGTAAAACAGCCGTCCAATTGAAAACTGCTTAACTCCAACACATAATAATCATAATCTTGTTCTGCTACTTGCCAGGCAAAACTTTTTCCGATATTACCACCTAAACCCACATGCAATCCACCTGATTTTAACAAATGGTAGGTCAACATGGTGGTGGTAGTTTTACCATTACTTCCTGTAATTCCTATGGTTATAGCTTTTGTAAATTGGATGGCGAACTCAATTTCTGAAATAACCGGAATGTCATGCTCCAAAATCTTTTTTACTATTGGCGCTTTGTCTGGAATACCTGGGCTTTTCATCACCACATCTGCCGATAGTATATTGGCTTCTGTATGCTGTTGATCTTCCCATAAAATACCGTAATCTGTAAGAACTTTTTGATACGTATCGCTGATTTTTCCATAATCAGAAACAAAAACATCGTATCCTTGTTTTTTTCCCAGGATGGCTGTTCCAACCCCGCTTTCTCCGCCTCCAAGAACAACTAACCGTGGCATTATCTAAGTTTTAAAGTAACAATTGAAACAATAGATAATAAGATTGCTACAATCCAAAATCGGGTTACTATTTTGCTTTCGTGATACCCTTTCTTTTGGTAATGATGGTGCAAAGGCGACATCAAGAAGATACGTTTCCCTTCACCAAATCGTTTTTTTGTGTATTTGAAATAGGCTACTTGCAGAATCACAGATAAATTTTCGGCAAAGAAAATGGCACATAAAACAGGAAGTAGCATTTCTTTACGAACTGAAATTGCCAATACCGCAATAATTCCTCCTATTGTTAAACTTCCCGTATCGCCCATAAAAACCGAGGCCGGATATGAATTGTACCAAAGAAACCCAATCAAAGCTCCAACAAATGCAGATATAAATACGGTCATTTCTCCCGCATTAGGTATGTACATAATGTTTAAGTAACTTGAAAAAATAACATTCCCAGAAACAAAAGTAAAAATCCCCAATGCCAATACCGAAATAGCCGAGGTTCCTGCCGCCAGACCATCTATTCCGTCGGTAAGATTGGCTCCATTTGAAACAGCTGTGATGATAAAAATAACCACCGGAATGAATATCAACCAAGCCCATTTTTCATACCCATCACCCATCCATTCAAGAAACAAAGCGTAATCCAACTCGTTGTTTTTGGTAAATGGAATCGTCGTAACAGTCGATTTTACTTCTTGTGGCGTTACGGATATCGTGTTTTCGATGGTGTTGTAACTAGCTTGTTTTACTGTTTTCTCTCTGACTGTAACTCCCGGATGAAAATACAATACAGATCCTACAATAACCCCTAAACCTACTTGTCCAATTACTTTAAATATACCTTTTAAACCTTCTTTATCTTTTTTGAATATTTTGATGTAATCATCAATAAAACCAATGGTTCCCATCCAAAGAGTAGTCACAATTAATAAGATGATGTAAATGTTATTCAACTTAGTTAGTAAGATTACTGGAATCAATGTGGCAATGATAATGATCAATCCACCCATGGTTGGTGTTCCTGCTTTTTGAGTTTGACCTTCAAGACCTAATTCTCTTACCGTTTCACCTACTTGTTGGTTTCTTAAAAAAGTGATTATTTTTTTACCATACACCGTAGAAATTAATAACGACAACATGATTGCCAAAGCTGATCTAAATGTAATGTATTGAAATACTCCGGTTCCAGGAACGTCAAGAGTTTTATCTAAATATTCAAATAGGTAGTACAACATAGTCTTTAGATTATTTATTTAATTGTGTTAAAATTTCTTTTACGATTTGCATGTCATCAAAATCTTGACGCACACCCTTTATTTCTTGATACGTTTCATGCCCTTTTCCAGCAATTAGGATGATGTCATTCGGATTTGCTAATTGACAAGCGGTCTTGATTGCTTGATAGCGGTCTTCAATGGAGAGCATTTTTTTGAAATGATGCGGAGCCACGCCCGATTCCATTTCTGCAATGATCGTTTTGGGATCTTCTGATCTTGGATTATCTGATGTGATGATCAATTTATCACTCATGGAAGATGCAATATCAGCCATGATGGGTCTTTTGGTTTTATCTCGATCGCCACCACATCCTACGACGATAATCAATTGTTCGTTTTTAGTACGGATATCATTGATGGTAGCAAGTACATTTTCTAATGCGTCAGGAGTGTGAGCATAATCAACAATTGCTGTTATTTTTTCATCCGATACAATGAATTGGAAACGACCTGAAACACTCTCTAATTCAGATATCAATCGTAAAACTTCCAAAGGTTCCATCCCTAATTCAACCGCCACACCATAGATTGCGACCAAATTATATGCATTAAAAGTTCCGATCAATCGGGTCCAAACTTCGTTTTCATTGATTTTTAACAACAAACCTGAAAGTTGATTTTCTAGTATTTGTGCTCTATAATCGGCGTAGGTTTTCAGTGCATACGAACGTTTTTTAGCCGACGTATTCTGTAACATTACCTCGCCATTTTTATCATCACTGTTCGTGAGAGCAAAAGCTGATTTTGGCAAATGATCGAAAAAAGCCTTTTTTACATCTCTGTATTCTGCAAAAGTGGGGTGGTAATCTAAATGATCATGTGTCAAATTAGTAAAAACACCTCCTTCAAAATGCAATCCTTCTGTTCTTTTTTGATGGATTCCATGTGAACTCACCTCCATAAAGCAATACCCTACCCCAGCTTCAACCATTTGACTCAAATAGTAATTGATGGTCAACGAATCGGGGGTGGTGTGCGTGGCTTTAAACTGCTCGTTACCTACCATGATTTTCACGGTAGAAAGCAATCCAACGTTGTTACCCGCATTCATAAATAATTGATACAATAATGAAGCAACCGTCGTCTTACCATTGGTTCCGGTGATGCCCACAAGCTTCAATTTGGATGATGGATTGTCGTAATAATTGGTTGCTAAAAATGCCAAAGCAGCATTTGTATCCTGAACTTTGATATAAGTTATTCCTTGATGTATGATTTGAGGTAACGTATCGCAAACAATTACGGTTGCGCCTTTTGAAATAGTTGATTCTATGTAATCATGACCGTCTGAAATAGTGCCTCTAATGGCTACAAAAACATCGTTTTCACTGATTTTTCTTGAATCAAATTCAATTTTTTGAATACTCATTTCGGTCGAACCAACCACTGATTCAATCGCAACTTTATATAATATGTCTTTTAATACTTTCATAATAATTCTAATACAATGAGTGTATTCTTAGTAAACGAAGCTCCCGGAAGAACCGATTGAGATTTTACTTTTCCGATGCCTTTCACTTTCACTTTGATTCCTAAATTTCCCAATAAAGCAACGGCATCCATACCAGCCATTCCTTTCACATTTGGAACAGTCGTATAGCTTTTTTGTCCTTTGTCGAAATATGAATTGTAGGCTCTATCTTGAACTTTGACCGAGGCATTTACATTTTTGATCTCGTTCGTCGAAGGAGCATCTGTGAATATTTTTTGTGCGATTCTTTTAAATACCGGACCTGCAACATCTGCTCCATAGTACGAATTTTTAGAAGTATCCGGTTTATGAACCACAACGATGCAAGAATATTTTGGACTGTCAGCAGGGAAAAATCCAACAAACGAAGAAATATAATGTTTCTCAGTTCCTCCATTCACCGCATAATTAGCTTGTGCCGTTCCTGTTTTTCCAGCCATTGAGAAATCTTTTGAATACAATTTTTCTCCTGTACCTCGTTTCACAACATTTTCCAATAAAGCTTTGATCTTACTAGTTGTTTGATTAGAACAAATTTTTGGATTGATTACTTGCTTGTCATATTTCTTGATGGTCTTGTTCCATTCCTTGATTTCAGAAACAAAAAGTGGTTTTACCATTTCTCCATTATTTGCAATGGCGTTGTACAACGTCAACGTTTGAAGTGGCGTTACCGAAACACCATATCCGAAAGCCATCCAAGGAAGTGAAATAGCACTCCAACTTGCATCGGAAGGTTGTGGTATTCTAGGAATTCCTTCACCTTTGAAAGGCAAGCCTAGTGGTTTGTTCAAACCCATTTTGTTTATTCGATCTACAAACTGTTTGGGATTCGAATTGTAATTCTCATAAACTGCCTGAACCATCACCGTATTGGACGATTTCTCAAAACCAGTACCCAATGAAATTTTTCCATATCCGCCCTCATGTGAATCTACTACTCGTTTACCGCGATACGTAACCACTCCACCTCTACTGTCATATACTTCGCTGGTGTCTACTTTTTGATCATCTAAAAGCGCAATTAAGTCAATCAACTTAAAAGTGGAGCCGGGTTCATGCGACTCAGAAACCGCATAATTGATTGTTTCGTAATAATTACCCGATTTTGGGTCTTTACCCAAATTAGAAATCGCTCTAATTTGACCTGTTTTCGTTTCCATTACGACTACACAACCATGTTCTGCGTTGTTTTTTTGCAACGATTCCAATAATGCGTGGTGCGCAATATCTTGGACATACACATCAATCGTCGAGATGACATCATAGCCATCTTTTGGATCTACCTCATTTACGTCTCTGATGGGTTTCCACTGACCTTTTGCAATTTTTTGCTTCAAGATTTTACCATCGGTGCCATTTAAATACTTTCCAAACGCACCTTCAATACCTACTTGACGTAGATTTCCATCCTCATCTTTTCGCTCATACCCAATGGTTCTTTCTGCGATTTTACCCATGGGATGTTCGCGTACCGATTTTTGCTCAATGATGATACCCCCTTTGTTGGCTCCTTTATTAAACAAGGGAAACGATTTGATTTTCACATAATCTGTATAACTTAGATTATCTGCAATGAATGTATATCGGTTTTTGGTAGAACGCGCCTTTCTCAAAAGCATTTGATAATAATTGCTTGGACGTTTTAACACAAAAGCAAGACTATCAGCAAGGGAATCAATTCGGGTGTCAAACAATTCGTCTTTTGGAACTACGGCATCAAATCGGATGGTGTATTTTGGAATCGAAGTAGCTAACAAGCTACCGTCATAAGAATACACATTTCCTTTATTTGAAGGGATCACAAAACTTTTTACGGTTCGATCTTTGGCTAGTTTCCGGAAATGATCTCCCTGTACCCACTGAATATTAGTGAGCTTTACCGTAATTGCGATTGCCAACAACAAGATGACCAACGCAACAATGTAAATTCGGTTTAAGATATTTTTACCTTCTAATCCCATAGTTTCTGCCAAAAGTTTTTCTCTTCTTTTTTTACTATTTTTATTTTTTGTGGCGGCACCGAAGAAGGCACCACGCCGTACACTTTCATTTTATTTGAGATGGTCGATTCCATACGTAATTCCATCAATTCGGAGCGTCTATCCACAAATTCAGAACGCAACTCTTTCACTTCATTGGTAAGCGTAGCAATTTCGAATACTTTCTCTTCAAAACGGTGTGTATTGGCAATCATTAAAATGGCTAAAACAACAATAAACAGGATGAACCTCCAGTTTTTTGTCGCATCTTGATTTACTAGAAATCGCGCCTTAACAATATTATACAATCCGTTTTTCATTATTTTTTTGCAGCAATTCTCAATTTTGCACTTCGTGCTCTGTTGTTGATTTTTATTTCCTCGTCAGATGGAATGATTAACTTTCCGATGGTTGTAAATGGAACCGAAAAATTTCCGAAAAAATCACGCTCTGGCTCCCCTTCAAACATTCCGTTTTTCATGAATCGCTTTACCAATCGATCTTCTAATGAATGATAAGATATCACACTCAACCTTCCTTCTGGCTTTAATACTTCTAACGATTGTTCTAAAAATTCCTTCAACACATCCATCTCTTGATTCACCTCGATACGAATCGCTTGATACATTTGCGCCAGTACTTTATTTTTAACTTTTTCTGGCAAAAAACGCCCCAAAACAACCTTCAATTGGTCGGTCGTATGAATGACACTTTGCTCTCTCGATTCTATAATCACACGGGCAATAGCTGCCGCATTTTTCAATTCGCCGTAATCCAAAAAAACCCGTTTCAAATTTGCCTCATCATATTCATTGATGATTTTATGCGCATTTAAATCGTTTTTCTTGCTCATTCTCATATCCAAATCGGCATCAAATCGGGTAGAAAAACCTCTTTCTGGCACATCAAATTGATGCGAAGAAACCCCCAAATCTGCGAGTATCCCATCCACGCTTTTCACACCATAAAAGCGCAAAAAACGTTTGATGTATCTAAAATTTTCTTTGATTAATGTAAAACGCTCATCGTCTATTGCATTCTCCCAAGCATCTTCATCTTGATCAAATGCAAATAATTTTCCGTTGGCTCCCAATCGACTCAAAATCTCTTTCGAATGACCACCTCCGCCGAAAGTCACATCGACATACACTCCGTTAGGGTCTATATTCAAACCGTCTACGGTTTCTTTTAAAAGTACTGGGTTATGATAATCCATGGTCGTCGTCATTTAAATTGCCCATCACATCTTCTGCTAAATCTGCAAAATCAACAACCGATTCATCAATCGCTTTTTCATACATTTCTTTGTCCCATATTTCGATAATATTTACGGCCGATGACAACACAATATCTTTAGAAATATGAGCAAACGAAGTCAAATCTTTCGGAACCAACAAGCGACCCAAATTATCGATTTCAACTACTTTCACCCCTGCCGTAAAGCGACGAATGAAGTCGTTGTTTTTCTTAACAAACCGATTGAGCTTATTGATTTTTTGCATCATCAAATTCCATTCAGACATTGGGTACAACTCCAAACAAGGCTGAAAAACCGAACGCTTCAACACAAAGCCTTGTTGCAACGACGCAGCCAATTGCTTTTTGAAAGGCGCTGGCAAAAGCAACCTCCCTTTAGCATCTACTTTACACTCGTATGTCCCAATGATTGAATCCAATTTTCACTTTTTAATGATACAAAGCAAAATTACAAAAATATTTACCACAATTTACCACAATCTACCACTTTGTTAATAAGTTTTACCACTTTTGCGTTTTTTTAATAAAATCAAGATGTTTCGGAGTTAACTTATAAACATCCGATTGTCAATTACTTATAAAGACCTTATTAACTAACTGAAAAGCAGGTTGTTTCTATTTATTTGGGCCTCATCCAGCTATCCACTGTAGCCCTCAACGGTAAAATATTTTATAGAGATTCAAAATGTAGCAACTGCGCAACACGTTTTTCGAAGAAAAAAATTAAGTGCAACCGTCTTCGGGGCTGCCGTTTCTATCTGGGGCAAAACAAGAATAAAAGCTCAAAAAATGCCGAAAAAGTTGGATTTTATAGATAATAAAGTATATTTGTAATCGAATGAAAAAGGCACTGTAATGGAGATCATTTTTAAGAAAGAAAAAAAATTTAATTACATCGAAGTAGGCGAAGGAACTCCAATCATCATCTTGCATGGTTTGATGGGAGGACTTAGCAATTTTGAAGGTGTCGCCAAATACTTTCCTGCCAAAGGATACAAAGTGCTGATTCCAGAATTACCCATTTATACCCAAAGTTTACTCCGTACCAATGTGAAAGCCTTTTCAAAATTTGTGAACGATTTTATCAAACACAAAGGTTTTGAACGCGTAATTTTGCTGGGTAATTCTTTAGGCGGACACATTGCTTTGTACCACACCAAAATGTATCCTGAAAAAATGCTCGGACTTGCCATTACGGGAAGTTCAGGTCTGTATGAAAATGCCATGGGAGACAGCTACCCAAGAAGAGGTGATTATGAGTACATCAAGAAAAAAGCACAAGATGTTTTTTATGATCCTGCCATTGCGACCAAAGAATTGGTTGATGAAGTTTATGACATGGCCAACGATCGCATCAAGTTGATAAAAACTCTTACGATTGCCAAAAGTGCCATTCGCCACAACATGGCAAAAGATTTACCAAAAATGCATGTACCCACCTGCATCATTTGGGGAAAAAACGATAAAGTTACTCCGCCAGAAGTAGCACTAGAATTTGATAAATTACTACCTAACTCAACGTTATATTGGATCGATAAATGTGGTCATGCGGCCATGATGGAGCATCCAGATGAATTTAATGCAATTCTTGAGGACTGGTTGAAAAAAGTAAATTTGTAATATAGTTTACATCCATAAAAATGAAAATAAATACTGCCGAATTTATCATTAGTAATTCTGATGTGTCCAAATGTCCTACAGAGCGTTTGCCCGAATATGCCTTTATTGGTCGATCCAACGTAGGTAAATCATCGCTGATCAACATGATTACCAATCATAAAAACCTGGCAAAAACATCTGGAAAACCCGGAAAAACACAACTTATAAATCATTTTAAAATCAATGCAAATTGGTTTTTGGTCGATTTACCTGGTTATGGCTATGCGCGTGTTTCTAAAAAAACAAAAGAAACCTTCCAGGAATTTATCACGGATTATTTTGAAATGAGAGAACAATTGGTTTGTGCCTTTGTATTGATTGACATCCGTTTAGAAGCTCAAAAAATCGACTTAGAGTTCATCAATTATCTGGGAGAAAGTGAAGTTCCTTTTTGCATCATTTTTACAAAAGCAGATAAAATCAGTAAAACCAAAGTGGATTCGCATGTGGCCGCTTATAAGAAACAGTTGCTCGCAAACAATTGGGAAGAAATGCCTCAATATTTTGTAACTTCAGCAACTGAAGGCACTGGAAAAGACAAACTACTTGAATTTATCGACTCGGTAAACGAAGAGGTTTTTAAAGATTTGAATTCGTTTTAATCGTTCCGCTGACACCTTTTCTACTTTTTAAAAAACACCCAAAAATACGTTTAAACACGGTGCGTCAGTACTAGCCCTGATAGAGCCGGCATCCTCCTGCAGTGCGAAAGCACAAAGGAGACAGAGGCGAAAGCAGGACTTCCTGGCAATTAAATTGTGGTTGAGTGCTTCTTAAAATACGTTGCTTGCTATTTGTCGGATGTTTTCTGATTTTCCCATGGAGTAATAGTGCAATAGTGGGACTCCGGCCGCTTTCAATTCCAACGATTGTTGGATGGCCCATTCAATACCCACTTGACGAATTTGATCTGCATCTTTGCATTTCTCTACCGCATTGATCAAATCTTCGGGTAAATCAATTCTGAAAATTTGAGGTAATATTTGCAAGTGTCTGTGCACAGCAAGTGGTTTGATACCCGGAATAATAGGCACTGTAATTCCCATCTCGCGTGCTTTGGATACAAATTTGAAAAATTTCGCATTGTCAAAAAACATTTGGGTTACGACATAATCGGCACCAGCATCTACTTTTTCTTTCAGTCTTTTTAGATCAGAAATCAACGAAGGAGATTCGAGGTGTTTTTCTGGATAACCCGCCACACCGATACAAAAATCCGATTTGTTATCAATATCAGCAACTTCGTGAAGGAAATTACCTTTATTCAACTCTTTGATTTGTTTTACCAAATCGATGGCAAACTTGTTTCCGCCCGAAGTTGGAACAAACGACTGTTCGTCTTTCATGGCATCTCCTCTAAGAGCCATTACATTGTCAATTCCGAGGTAATGACAATCGACCAAAAGATATTCTGTTTCCTCTTTTGTAAATCCGCCACACAACACATGAGGAACGGTGTCTACATTGTACTTATGCTTGATCGAAGCACAAATACCCAAAGTACCCGGACGCATTCGGGTTAACTTTTTTTCCAATAAACCATTGCCTTTATTGACATAAATATACTCCTCACGAGAAGTCGTCACGTCAATAAACGGGGGCTTAAACTCCATTAAAGGATCTATATTATCATACAATTCCTGGATGCTTTTCCCTTTTTGAGGCGGAATAATTTCAAAGGAAAACAAGGTCTCCCCTTTTGAAGCTGCTATATGGTCGGTTACTTTCATACTATGGATATGGGTGGTACTTTGTAGGTTGCATTCAATTACAGGCAACCAAAACTAATCACTATTTTTAATCTGCAATATTAGGAGCCAACCACTTTTGGGCTTGCTCTAGAGTTGTATTTCTTCGTTTTGAATAATCTTCTACTTGGTCCTTTTTAATTTTACCCAATCCAAAATACTTGCTGTCGGGATGTGCAAAATAATAGCCCGAAACAGAAGAAGCAGGCCACATGGCCATACTTTCGGTTAGTCGAACGCCAATCGCTTCTTCCACTTGGAGTAATTTCCAAATGGTTGGTTTTTCCAAATGGTCGGGACATGCAGGATAACCAGGTGCTGGACGAATTCCTTTGTAATTTTCAGCGATCAATTCTTGATTCGATAATTTTTCATCAGAAGCGTAGCCCCAAATCTCCTTACGAACTTTTTCGTGAAGGTATTCAGCAAAAGCTTCAGCCAAACGATCTCCCAACGCTTTGATCAAAATTGAGTTATAATCGTCTAAGTCTTTTTCAAATGCCGAAGCTTTTTCTTCAACTCCAAAACCCGTTGTAACGCAAAAACATCCCATATAATCTTGGATGCCGCTTTCTTTTGTCGCAATGAAATCGGCCAGCGCTATGTTGGGTGCTCCGGCTGTTTTTTGTGCTTGTTGACGAAGGGTTAAAAAAGTGATCGGTTGACCACTTTCTGCTGTCAGCTGAATATCGTCATCGTTCACCGAATTCGCTGGGAAAATTCCCACGATCCCTTTGGCGGTCAACCAATTTTCATCTACTAGTTGTGTCAGCATTTTTTGTGCATCGGCAAACAAAGAAGAGGCCTGTTCACCCACCACTTCATCCGTAAGTATCGCCGGGTATTTCCCATACAATTCCCACGAATTAAAAAACGGGGTCCAATCGATGTACTCCACTAAATCGGCAATCGCTACCTCAACGGTCTTTGTTCCAACAAAATTCGGCTTCGCTGGAGTGTATTTATTCCAATCCAACTGCAATTTATTGGCTCTAGCTTGCTCAATCGTTAAGAAATTTTTATCACGACTACGATTCAAATAGCTTTCACGTAGGGCATCATATTCAGAACGAATGTCCTGCGTGTATTTTTCTTTGGTTTCCGAATTCAATAAATTTCCAGCCACTGTAACCGCTCGCGAAGCATCGTTTACGTGTACCACCGTTGCGTTGTATTGGGGTGCGATTTTCACGGCTGTATGTGCACGCGAAGTGGTAGCCCCTCCAATCATGATTGGGATTTGAACTTTTAGTTTGTCTAATTCTTTGGCCAAATACACCATTTCGTCTAACGAAGGTGTAATCAATCCGCTCAAACCGATGATATCTACCTGATGTTCGATCGCTGCCGCAATAATTTTTTCCGGCGGTACCATGACACCTAAATCAATGATTTCATAGTTGTTACAGGCCAAAACTACCGAAACAATATTCTTTCCAATATCGTGAACATCTCCTTTTACGGTTGCCATGAGTACGCGGCCAGCACTCGAGGAAGTCGCGTCGTCTTTCGCGGCTTCGATGTAAGGTAACAAATAGGCCACAGCTTTTTTCATCACTCGAGCCGATTTTACGACCTGTGGTAAAAACATTTTACCGCTTCCAAATAAATCCCCTACTACATTCATTCCCGCCATCAAATTGATTTCAATGACTTCTATGGGCTTGGCAGCAGCTTGTCTGGCTTCTTCTACATCTATCTCAATAAATTCGTCAATTCCTTTTACGAGTGAATGGGTTAATCGCTCTTGAACCGTTCCATTTCTCCATACTGCAATCGCTTTTTCATTGGCTTTAAAATCTCCTTTGAAACTTTCGGCTAAATCCAACAAACGCTCGGTGGCATCTTCGCGTCTGTTTAATAAAACATCCTCAACGTGATCTAACAACACCGGATCGATTTCGTCGTAAATTTCCAACATTTCAGGGTTTACGATACCCATTGTCATTCCGTTTTGAATGGCATGGTATAGAAATGCGGAATGCATGGCCTCACGCACTTTATCATTTCCACGGAAAGAAAAAGAAACATTACTCACACCTCCCGAGACATGTGCATGGGGTAAATTTTCTCTGATCCATTTGGTTGCTCTGAAAAAATCAAGCGCATTCAATTTATGTTCTTCCATTCCGGTGGCAACGGGAAAAATATTTGGATCAAAAATGATGTCTTGTGCTGGAAAACCCACTTGATCTACTAATACATCATAACTTCTTTTACATATTTCGATGCGTCGCTCGTAGGTATCGGCTTGCCCCTTTTCGTCAAAAGCCATGACGATTACAGCCGCCCCATAACGTTTGATTTTCTTCGCATATTCTATGAACTTCTCTTCACCTTCTTTGAGCGAAATCGAATTGACCACTCCCTTACCTTGTATTACTTTCAATCCCGCCTCGATGATTTCCCATTTCGAACTATCGATCATGACGGGAACTCTTGAAATGTCCGGTTCTGCAGCAATCAAATTCAGAAACTTGGTCATGGCATATACGCCGTCCAACATTCCTTCATCCATGTTGACATCGATGATTTGGGCACCACCCTCCACTTGATTTCTGGCGATATCTAATGCCTCTTCGTATTGCTCCTCTTTGATCAATCGAAGGAATTTCCTAGATCCTGTTACATTGGTTCGTTCCCCCACATTCACAAAATTTGTTTCTGGGGTAATGATCAACGGTTCTAGACCTGATAATTGCAAATATTTCTTTTCGTGTGTACTCATAGTATATAAAAACCTTGCAGGCTTTGAAAATCTAACAGGTTAAATTAGTGCAGCATTTCGCGGTTTAAACTCTTTTGCAACCTCAGCAATCGCTTGGATGTGTTCTGGAGTTGTACCGCAACAACCCCCAATGATATTGACCAAATGATCTTTTAAATACTCTTTGATCAAGGCTTGCATTTCTTCGGGAGTTTGGTCATAATGTCCAAACGCATTAGGCAATCCTGCATTGGGATGCGCTGAAATATTCAATTGGGTATTCATAGCCAATCGTTTCAAATAAGGCTTTAATTGATCGGCACCCAAAGCGCAATTGAACCCAACACTCAACAAGGGAATGTGGGAAATCGAGATTAAGAAAGCTTCTACGGTTTGACCCGAAAGGGTTCTACCAGATGCATCGGTAATCGTTCCCGACACCATCACGGGTATATCCAATTTGCGTGCTTCTTTCATTTCTTCAATGGCAAAAAGAGCTGCTTTTGCATTCAACGTATCAAAAATAGTTTCTACCAACAATATGTCACAACCTCCATCAATTAAGGCTTCTACTTGTTGTTTGTAGGCAACGCGTAAATCGTCAAAAGTAACGGCACGGTAACCCGGATCGTTCACATCGGGCGACATCGAAGCAGTTCGGTTTGTGGGTCCGATGGAACCCGCTACAAATCGTGGGCGGTCGGTAAATTCATCGGCTACTTCACGGGCTATTTTAGCCGATTGATAATTCAACTCGTACACTAAATCTTCCAAATGGTAATCGGCCATACCAATAGTCGTTCCCGAGAAGGTATTCGTTTCTACAATATCGGCACCGGCTTGAAAATACAAACGGTGGACTTGTTTTACGGCTTCGGGTTGGGTAATGGAAAGTAAATCATTATTTCCTTTGAGCGGATGCGGAAAATCTTTGAAGCGTTCGCCACGAAAATCTTCTTCAGAGAAATTATTGCGTTGCAACATCGTCCCCATAGCACCATCTAAGACAAGGATTCTTTCTTTTATGGCTTGTTGAATGTTTGACATATTATATAAACTCTATTCTTAATTTTTGAGTTTGCAAAGGTACTGACTATTACTGAATAAGTAAAATATTCTATAAAATAGTTGATACAGAAACAACTTTAGAATTTATTGTTAAATATTAATCAATATATAGATAATAAAATGCCGATAAAGGAATAATAACGAAATATTTTCTTTTTATATTACTTCTGACTTATTTACAAAAACGCGGTATTCAATTTTTGCCATTAATTCTAACGTTTTTGAAACAGAACAATACTTTTCAAAGGAAAGCTGAGCAGCACGAAGCGCTTTTTGTGGATTCACATCGCCTTCTAGATAGAAAACAACCGCAATTTTTTTGAAAGGTTTTGCATCAGCAACTTGTTCGCGAAAACCTTCCACCTCAGCTTTAAAGGATGTAACCACTTGCTTTTGCTTTTTTAGAATTGCAATTATATCAATACCACTACAACCCGCTAGACCCATCAACAATAACTCCATTGGACTCGCCCCTTTGTTATTACCGCCGTGATCTGAGCTATTATCTAAATCAATGATATGTCCACGCTCGTTGGTGAGTTGGAAATGATAATCTGTATCAATTCTGTTTAATGTTACTTTCATTTTGCGACCTTTAATTTAAAACCCACAAGTTACATAATAAATAAACTTGCAAGTAAAAAAAGTACCCTGATTTCTTAAACCTCTGCAGTATAGGATTTGCCCAATCAAAAACACAGAGTAGAGCACCTTCAAACAAAAAAGAATATTTCCATAAAAAAAACCAAAAAATTTTCAGAATCGAAATAGTCTTTATACATTTGCAATCGAAATAAAGAGGAAAAATTTGAACTGATTGCAACCTCTATAAAAAATGCTAAAGCAGCCTTACTTCTTTAGCCTTTTTTCTGCAATTTTTAGTTTCCCTCGCGAATTTAATTTAATAAAAAATTATAAAATGGCTTATTTATTTACCTCAGAATCTGTTAGTGAAGGACATCCAGACAAAGTAGCTGATCAAATCTCAGACGCATTAATCGATAACTTTTTAGCATTTGACGCCGAATCTAAAGTGGCTTGCGAAACACTTGTAACTACAGGACAAGTAATTCTTGCAGGAGAAGTAAAATCAAACACCTATTTGGATGTGCAACAAATTGCACGTGATGTGATCAAAAAAATCGGTTACACCAAAAGCGAATACATGTTTGAAGCCAATTCTTGCGGCATTTTATCTGCTATTCATGAGCAATCGGCAGACATTAACCAAGGAGTTGACAGAGCAAGCAAAGAAGAGCAAGGAGCAGGTGACCAAGGAATGATGTTTGGTTATGCTACCAATGAAACAGAGAATTACATGCCTTTAGCATTGGATTTATCTCATGCTATTTTGATTGAATTGGCCAACTTAAGAAGAGAAAACAATGAGATCACTTATTTAAGACCTGATGCTAAGTCACAAGTTACTTTGGAATATTCAGACGACAACAAACCAGTTCGTATTGATGCTATTGTAATTTCTACCCAACACGATGATTTTGATGAAGAAGCTGCGATGTTGGCAAAAATCAAAACAGATTTAGTAGGAATATTAATTCCAAGAATCAAAGCTAAATACCCACAATACGCACATTTATTTAATGACCACATCACGTATCACATCAACCCAACTGGGAAATTTGTAATTGGTGGGCCTCACGGAGATACGGGATTGACAGGTAGAAAAATCATCGTTGACACCTATGGTGGAAAAGGTGCTCACGGTGGAGGTGCTTTTTCTGGAAAAGACCCAAGTAAAGTAGATAGAAGTGCCGCTTATGCCACCCGTCATATTGCTAAAAACTTAGTTGCTGCAGGACTTTGTGATGAAGTTTTGGTTCAGGTCTCCTATGCTATTGGTGTAGCAAAACCTACCTCTATCAATGTAAACACTTATGGAACATCTAAAGTTTCGTTGACAGATGGAGAAATAAGCAAAATTGTTGAAGGTATTTTTGACATGCGTCCGTACTTCATTGAACAACGTTTGAAATTAAGAAACCCAATATACAGCGAAACCGCTGCCTATGGCCACATGGGACGTACACCAGAAACGGTTACTAAAACATTCACGGCTCCAGGAGGATTAGCAAAAACGGTTACTGTAGATTTATTTACATGGGAACAACTTGATTATGTAAACCAAGTCAAAACTGCATTCGGATTATAAACCAATCCCATTCAAATAAAAAAACCTGACTATCACTAGTCAGGTTTTTTTTGTTGTATCCTTGATGCTATAAATTATACTTCAGACTTAGAATAATGTATCTTGGCTGCACAGCATACTGAGAAGTTCGTGTTGAAAATTGCGTAAAATTATCGTCATTTAGAGAAGTAGTATTCAATAAATTGGTTGCTGCAATTTTGTATTCAAACTTGCTGTCTTTCTTTTGATAAATCAAACTAGCCGAAAGAAAATCATAGGTATTCTGAACGCTTTTGGTCGTATTGTAATAATTGTAATATTCATAATCAGCCACAAAAGAAAAACTATCTAAAAAGTAGTAATCCAATCTTGCGAAAGGCTTTTTGGTGAAAAATTTAGAATTACTATAATCGTTCACCGTGTAAGAATATCCAATTTCAATATTTGGCAATGCTTTGTAATTGGTAGAAGCTGAAAGTGTATAATTTTGAGTCAAACTTTCTGTAGTAGTCAAAAATCCGTTTTGAATATTATTGAATTTAGACCAACTCAACATAGACGAGAAAGAAGCTTTGTAGCGTTTCAAAAACGATCTTCCATACGAACCTCTACCCGACAAAGCTTCGTCAGCAAAATTTGAATTGTAAGGCGATGAAGTTTGATTTACCCCATTAAACACTGAGCTAGTTTTTACCGCATCCAAAGTTTTAGAATAATTAATGAAACCCGAAATATTCTCCATGTTAAACATGTTGTATTTGAAATAACGCAGCGAATGTGATTGTTGTGTTGCATTTTCCAACGCTCTGTTTCCTTTTGAAAGACTGTTATATCCATTTAACACAAATCCCTCTATCAAACGATTCACATCAGTAAAACTGTTGGTAATCCCAAAATTATACGTCAAAGATTCGGCTTTCTTAATTTGATAGATAGTTGTTAAATCGGGAAGAATTTTAGTGAATTTTCTAGAAAAATCGGTTCCCAATTGCTTGTTGTTCATATCAAATGTATGAAAACTTAACCCTGGTGTGATCGTGAATTTTCCTGACAACATTTTATAATGCAATCCTAAAAAAGTATCATTAAAATCATAATTCACACGGTTGTTGTTTTCTGCAGCTGACAACGTATTGATCGTTGCATCATCCAAAATTTGATACAAACTTGAGTTGAAATTTTGATGTGAAAAAGTAGTTCCAAGGGTCACGTTGATATTACTTTTGGGCGTAACCATATAGTAATAATCCAATTTCGCATCTATTTTATTGGTCTTTACAAATCGCGTTTGATTGATGTCATTACGGTTTTGACCCGCAATATATCCAGATAAATTAAAAGGTTGCGATTGCAAATTAGCATTGTAAAATGGATTTTCGTCTTGGTACAAATGCTGCATTTCAAAAGCATAGATGTTTTTATCATTCTGCGTAAAATACAAACTCAAATTCTGATTTACAGAAACTGGCGCTTGATTTTTAGCAGTCAAAATAGATTCTGTATTCGAAATCGAATTTACGATGGATTGTCGCGTCAAATTACTGTCTTCAACTTGCTTAGAATACTTGGTCAACACATCATAGTCAAACTGAAGTCTTGCACTGGGTTTATAGGTTGAACTCACCTTAAACAACCCCAAATTACTCGTTTGACGCGTTACTTCATTTCTGTTTTCTGTAGAAGCAATGTTTGATGAATTAGGTACTAAATTGTTCGTTTGCGACTTGGTTTCTAAATCTGTATTTGAACTCGATACGATACCAAAACCGCTCAACGTCCATGATTTGGTCACGTTATATGAAAAATTAGTAGCTCCAAATTTTGTTTCGATTTCGTTGGCTCTATTATTTCTCATCAAAGAAATCCCTAGGTCGTTGGATGAAACATTGAAGTTACTTCCTCCTTTTGACATCATGTTTTTAAAACCACCGGTTAATTTAAAATAATCTTGTATGGTTAGAGGCAATTCACCAATGTTATTAAAATTAGTGATCAAATTCACACTGTATTTCGGATTGTAATAAAACAACTTCGGATTGATCATGTATCGTTTGGTGTCGTTTATACCACCTCCAGCAGTTACATCACCAAACCAAAAATTCTTTTTACCCGATTTTAGTTTGATGTTCATTGCCACATTGTCTTGGTTGTTCTCAACGCCTTTAAGTATCGAATTTTCATTGTAATTTCGTAACACCTGAACTTTATCAATGGCGTCTGCAGGAATGTTTTTCACACCCAATTTGGTGTCTCCGTCAAAGAAATCTTTTCCTTCGACCATCAACTTGGTTACTTTTTTCCCTTCCACCTCTACTTCACCATCTGCATTTACTTCCACTCCCGGGAGTTTTTTCAATACATCTTCCAGTTTACGTTCGGTACCCGATTTAAAAGAATCGGCATTGTACACAATGGTATCCCCTTTGATGGAAACAGGCATTTCTCTCACGATTTCAACATCATTTAGCGCGATTCCGCTATATTCCATTGTGATGTTTTGGGTGATACTTTCGCCTTTGGTAGTGATCGAAATCTCTTTATTCTGCATTCCGATGTAACTCAATTTAATGAGATAATCTGAATTTGCTTTTAAATTCAATACGAATTTACCTTTGTCATTTGTGATCGCATAAGCATCCATTGCCTTAGTGGAACTATTGACCGCCATGACATTCGCCATTTCAACTGGAACTTTTTCGGTATCTAAAATAAAACCTTCGAATCGAATGTTTTGAGAAAACGCCATTGAAGTGATCAATAACGTGCATACTATAAATAATTTTTTCATCCGATTATCTTCCCATTCTAATTTGCATTCCACCTCTTCCACCTTTTCCTTGATTCATTTCTTGGAATTCTTCCATTTTTTTAATCATGGTCTCGTCAAATTCTTTTTGAGTGATTACTTTCCCATTGGTAGAAGGCTTGATTTCCACTTTATCCTTGGTGTTTAAGACAACTTTAGAACACAAAACCACGGTTTTTCCGTCATTTACTTCCAAAATCAATCCCGGCAATCCCCAATAACCTTCAGGTCCTTGGTTAACCGGAATTTCTGGTGTATACCAAGCGGTAACTGTAATTTCTTTTGGCATATCTAGATCATCCATAAAACTGGTTTTCTTTTCTTTTCCCGCGTCTTTAATAGAATCTTTCTTTCTGTCTTCTTCCTTTTTTGGACGGAAATTTCTAAAATCTGTCTTGCTAGCTTCTTTGATTGCGGTTGCTTTATAACATGTATAACCACCTATGACACGGGTTTCTGAACCCATTGTCCAATTTAATTTTGGCAAAGAATCTTTTACTAAAAATTCTTTTCCCATGAATTCTTTATCGACTGTATAGGTTTTTTCTTTAACGTTTTTATAGTAAGTTCCGCCACCTCCAGACATCGAATTCATCATCATACGCATACCTCCTCCTTGCGAAGTTGCATCCAATTTTTCTTCTTCTTTATAGATAGAAGCTGATTTATCGAAATTTAATATAAATGTTTTTTCAAACATCTTTTTCATACGCTCTTCGATCATTTTTTGCATATCTGGCGTGATGTCTTTGTTACCCTCAAATCTGGATTTAAACTCACCCATACTTGTTTTAGATTCATACACAGCCATACCTTGAAAATCTTTTTGTGCATGTGCCAAAAATGTAGCAAATAAAAAAGATAGTGTAATTAGAATTTTTTTCATTTAAAAAAGAATTAATTATTTTGATAACAAATATGTCTCTTTGTATTTGAATTTGTTACCAAAAAAATGTTAAATTAATTAGGTTGGACTTTATTAAAATTAAAAGGATTAACGTACCTTAGCCAAACGATGAAAAAATACGCATTCATACTTTTAGTAATGGTTCCTTTTTGGGCATTTTGCCAAGAAGTAAAGGTTGTTTTTGATAAATCAATTCCTATTGATGCAACCACTTTTGCCGGTAGAGATGGTTTTGAAAATTATTATTATTTAAAAAACGAAGTTTTTCATAAAAAATCAGATACGAAAGAGGTACAATATGCCAATTTCTCGTTAGGAATTCCCTCAAAAATCGACTTAATAAACAGCTTAAAAACCACCTTATTCTTCGAAAAATTCAACACCATTGTGTTGCTTGATGGTCAATTAAACGAAATACAAAAAATTGATTTATCAAAAGCATCTACGCCAATCATTGCAAGTTATGTAGGTTTATCTAGCTTGAATAGTTTGTGGATTTATAACACCATCAATCAACAATTACTTTTATATAATTTTCAATTGAATACGATGAAAAGCATTGGAAATCCTTTTATGGAAACACCTTCGTTTTATCAATCTAATTTTAATTATTTTTATTGGATCAACAGTCAGAATGAGTTGTTTTCAATGTCTATTTTTGGAGACATTGCCGCATTAGGGAAGATTCAAAAAGGAGATTCGTATCAAATAATCAATGACCAGGAACTGATGATTTGCCGAAGTAACTCCTTCTATATTTTTGATTTTAAAACAAAAAAAGAACATAAAATTTTGGATGTTGAGAAATCATTTAAAAATTATTATTACAAAGACCAAATTTTATCTATTTTTACCGACGAAGAAATTACGAATTTTAAAATAATACGACCATAATGCACATAGCTGTAGCAGGAAATATTGGAGCAGGTAAGACAACCCTGACTAAATATCTAGCAAAACATTTTAAATGGGAACCTCATTTTGAAGATGTAGTTGACAATCCCTATTTGGATGATTTTTACCATCAAATGGAACGATGGTCATTCAACTTACAAATTTACTTCTTGAACAGTCGTTTCAGACAGGTGCTTCAAATTCGCGAAAGCGGTAAAAAAATCATTCAAGACAGAACCATCTATGAAGATGCGCATATTTTCGCTCCCAATCTTCATGCCATGGGTTTGATGACCAATCGTGATTTTGAAAATTACAAATCACTCTTTGAATTGATGGAAAGCTTGGTGCAACCTCCTGATTTATTAATTTATTTGAGAAGTTCGATTCCAAATTTGGTTGGACAAATTCACAAACGTGGTCGTGAGTATGAAAACTCAATCTCAATTGAGTATTTAAGCCGATTGAACGAACGTTATGAAGCTTGGATTTCTACGTATGCCAAAGGAAAACTATTAATTATTGATGTTGACAACATTGATTTTGTGAACAATCCTGAAGACCTAGGAAATATCATCAATAAAATTGATGCTGAAATAAACGGATTATTTTAATCCAACAAAAAATAAAAAGCCCCAAATAGCGATCTATTTGGGGCTTTTTTTATGACTCTTTTGGATTACATTCCACTTCGAATAGCTTCTACTGGATCTAATTTTGATGCTGAGATTGCGGGTAATATTCCGGAGACCAATCCGATAACGGCTGCTAATCCTGTTCCTAAGCAAATGTTGAAAAAGCTCAATACAAATTCAAAATCAAGTGCTTTGGTGAGCACGAGTGCAATCAACCAAACCAATACTATTCCGATCAACCCTCCAATGACACATAGAATAACAGCCTCAAAAAGAAATTGAAATAAAATAAACTTATTTTTTGCACCCAATGATTTTTGAATTCCAATCAGATTGGTTCTTTCTTTCACCGAAACGAACATAATATTTGCGACTCCAAAACCACCCACTAACAATGAGAAAGCAGCGATGATCCAACCTCCTACATTCATACTTCCAATGATTCCATCCAACATATCGGTGAAACCTGAAAACACATTGATGAAAAAGTTATCTATTTCACCCGTTTTCACGCCTCTCATGCTTCTTAATTTCTGAGCTAAATCGGCTTTAAAAGCCTCCATATCAATATCTTTTGCCGGCTTAATCACAATAACGGGGGTCATTGAATCGTTGTTATCACCGTATTTTTTTCGCAAAAAATTAACCGGAATAAAAGCCGATGTATCATTACTATCGCCAAAGAGTCCGGCTCCTTGTTTTTTAAGTACGCCAATCACTGTGAATTTTTGACCATACAAGCGAATTTGCTTTCCGATTGGATCTGTATTTTCAAATAAACTTGAAGCAATTTCATCTCCAATCACAACTACGGGAGTGCCTGAATTTGATTCTGATTCGTTATAAAAACGGCCAGAAGTAAATTCCAAGCCTTGGATGTCAATAAACTCGTGCGAAGCAGGAACAATATTTACAGAACTCACCGACTTTACATCGTATTTTAGTGTTTCACTCGCAACAAACAACTGGTAGGACAAATATTGTGCGTCGGGTAAATTATCTTTTAGCGTTTGATATTCTTCGTAATTTACATCTGGAAACTGATCTCTTTTCCAACGTGGAATTTCGGAAGGACCAAAACAAAAACGAGCTAAATAAATCGTGTTTTTATCTAAACTACTTAAATCTTTTTTGATTTTCTGGTCCAATGAATCGACAGCTGCAAGCACCGCTATGATTGAAAATATTCCAATTGTAACCCCTAAAAGCGAAAGAAGGGTTCGCAATTTATTGGTTCGCAAAGCGTTCATTGCAAAACTAAAACTTTCTTTCACTAATCGTAAATATACTAACATACCTTCTATAATTCTTTGTTCAAATTTAAGGTATTAGTTCATATAACGAACAAAATGTTACAAAAATTAGCAATAATCCTTCCGTAACTACCTGTTGAAATAAAAACTAAAAATAAATTTAAAAATACTACGTTAAAACCTCGGTAAAAGACAGCTAAACCGGGTTTCTTTTTTATTGCAAAATAATTGAAAAAAGCCTTGTTTTGATTTGAATAATAATTGAAAAAAAACTACTTTTGCAAGCTTAAAACAACAACACAATGGCAACTACAAAAACAATTCAATCGGCTTTAATTTCTGTCTTTTCGAAAGAAGGATTAGAACCTATTGTAAAAGCATTACACAAACAAAATGTAACTCTTTATTCTACTGGAGGAACGGAAGAATTTATAAAAAATTTAGGTATTCCTGTAGTACCGGTAGAAGACGTTACTTCGTACCCATCTATTTTAGGCGGAAGAGTAAAAACATTGCACCCAAAAGTATTTGGTGGCATATTGAATAGACAAGACAATCCAAGCGATGTACAACAAATGGAAGAATTTAACATTCCACAAATTGATGTTGTCATTGTTGATTTATACCCTTTTGAAAAAACAGTAGCTTCTGGTGCATCTGAAAGTGACATCATCGAAAAAATTGATATTGGCGGAATTTCGTTAATCAGAGCGGCAGCCAAAAACTTTAAAGACACCGTTATCGTTCCGTCTGTTGCAGAATATGCTTTGTTTTTAGACATGTTCACTTCTGGAAACGGTGCAACTACTTTGGAGCAAAGAAAACTTTTAGCCACCAAAGCTTTTCATGTTTCTTCACATTATGACAGTGCTATTTTCAATTATTTCAATACTGACGAAACCATATTAAAAACAAGTATTGCTGACGGACAAATCTTGCGATACGGAGAAAATCCACATCAAAAAGGATTCTTTTTTGGAGATTTTGACGCCATGTTTACTAAACTTCACGGAAAAGAATTGTCTTACAACAACCTTTTAGATGTTGATGCCGCTGTAAATTTAATTGCAGAATTTAAAAACAACGAACCAACTTTCGCCATACTAAAACACAACAATGCCTGTGGATTAGCAACTCGATCAACGATGAAAGATGCTTACACTACTGCTTTGGCTTGCGATCCAACGTCTGCTTTTGGAGGTGTTTTGATTGCCAATGGCAAAATTGATACAGCGACTGCAAACGAGATCAATTCTTTGTTTTGTGAAGTCGTGATAGCACCAAGTTATGATTCGGAAGCAATTGCTGTTTTATCCGAAAAGAAAAACAGAATCATTCTTACAATTAACGAAGTAGAATTACCTCAAAAACAACTAAGAACTTGTTTAAACGGGCTTTTGGTTCAAGAAAGAAATAACATTACCGATTCGGAAGAGCATTTGAAAACAGTTACGTTGACAACTCCTTCAAATCAAGAAATACAAGATTTATTATTTGCTTCTAAAATTTGTAAAAACACAAAATCGAACACCATTGTTTTCGCAAAAAACAACACGTTGATTTCATCGGGAACAGGACAAACTTCTCGAGTAGACGCATTGAAACAAGCGGTAGAAAAAGCGGGTGCTTTTGGCTTCGACCTTAAAGGTGCTGTGATGGCTAGCGATGCTTTCTTCCCGTTTCCAGATTGTGTAGCACTTGCAAATGAAGCAGGAATCACAGCTGTAATTCAGCCTGGAGGTTCGATTAAAGACGAATTAAGCATTGATTATTGCAATGAAAATAAAATTGCAATGGTATTTACAGGAACACGTCATTTTAAACATTAATTTGTTTAACTTTGTGAATAATTTTTATTAACCCCTTAACCCTTAACTAACTTATGGGATTATTTGATTTCATGACCGAGGATATAGCAATTGACCTTGGTACCGCTAACACACTGATCATCCACAACGGAAAAGTTGTGATTGACAGTCCATCTATTGTTGCTAGAGATAGAATCTCTGGTAGGATCATTGCCGTTGGTAAAGAGGCCAATATGATGCAAGGTAAAACCCATGAAAACATAAAAACCATTCGTCCGTTGAAAGATGGGGTTATTGCAGATTTTGATGCTTCTGAACAAATGATTAAAATGTTCATCAAAAGCATCCCTGCATTAAAGAAAAAAATGTTTCAGCCTGCCCTTCGCATGGTTGTTTGTATTCCGTCTGGAATTACTGAAGTAGAAATGCGTGCGGTAAAAGAATCTTGTGAGCGTGTAAACGGTAAAGAAGTATACTTAATTCACGAACCAATGGCGGCAGCTATCGGTATTGGAATTGACATCATGCAACCAAAAGGAAACATGATTGTAGATATTGGAGGTGGAACCACTGAAATTGCAGTGATCGCTCTTGGTGGAATTGTATGTGACAAATCGGTAAAAATTGCCGGAGATGTCTTTACAAATGACATCATCTATTACATGAGAACGCAACACAACTTATTTGTGGGTGAAACTACAGCTGAGAAAATTAAAATCACGATTGGTGCTGCTACAGATCAATTAGATTCGCCACCAGACGACATGTCGGTTCAAGGTAGAGATTTATTGACCGGTAAACCAAAACAAGTAGAAGTTTCTTTCAGAGAAATCGCCAAAGCTTTGGATAAATCGATTCAACGTATTGAAGATGCTGTAATGGAAACCTTATCGCAAACACCACCTGAATTAGCTGCCGATATTTACAATACAGGTATCTATCTTGCTGGAGGCGGATCCATGCTTAGAGGACTTGACAAGCGTATTTCATTAAAAACAGATCTTCCTGTTTACATCGCTGAAGATCCATTGAAAGCAGTAGTAAGAGGAACAGGTATTGCACTTAAAAACATTCCGCAATTCAAAAGTATCTTGATCAAATAAGATTGTTCATTACCAACTATTAATTACAGAAAAATAAAATGCAGCAAATAATAAGTTATATTATTAAAAACAGCCATCGTATGCTGTTTTTGCTGCTTATGGTAATAGCCATCTCATTGACCATCGACTCCCATTCTTACCACAAAAGCAAGGTCATTAGTTCGGCTAATTTCTTCACGGGTGGTATTTATTCTGAAATCAACTCGATCAATGAATATTTTGATTTGAAAACCAAGAATGATGAACTTGCATCTGAAAATGCGCGTTTGAAAAGTCTATTGTTTAATCTGAACGACACAACCACAACAGTTGTATTAGACTCAATCAAGGGAGTTAAAAAAACAGATTTGATCACCGCAAAAGTGATCAAAAACTCATACAGTGTGCATGAAAATTTCTTAACCATCGATGGCGGATCCAATCAAGGGATTGCTCCAGACATGGGTGTAATAAACAGTGCCGGTATTGTAGGAATTACTGAAACTACTTCCGCAAAATATGCAACCGTGATCAGTATCTTGAACACAAAATCGCAAATCAATGCTAAAATCAAAAAATCAAACCACTTTGGAACGTTGATTTGGAATGGAAAAAGCACGGGATTTGTTCAATTGATTGACGTACCTCGTTTGGCAACAGTTCGAAAAGGAGATACCATTGTTACGGGAAGTCAGTCGACAATTTTCCCTGAAAACATCAACATTGGAACGATTGATAAAATTTACATTGACAACGAAACAAACTTTTTCACCATCAATGTGAAACTATTTAATGACATGACGAGTCTGGGACACGTATATATCATTAAAAATAAAGACAAAAAAGAAATTGAGGACCTAGAAAAAACAATCAAAAAAGATGAATAGCACCCTGTTGTACAATCTTAGTCGATTCATTTTGCTGCTTGCGGCTCAGGTACTTATTTTCAATAACATCAACTTTTTAGGATTCATCAATCCGTTTCCTTATATTCTATTCATTATTTTATATCCCGTAAACGGTAACAAAAGTGGTTTACTTGCCTCTAGTTTTATTTTAGGAATCTTGATGGATTTATTTTGGAACTCGGGCGGAGTCCATACTGCTGCTTGCGTCATGCTGGCTTATTACAGACCAATGCTGTTTAAATTTGCATTCGGATTGAGTTATGAATACCAAACCATTCGCATCAACGATAAATTATCGCCGGAACGATTTTCATTTATATTACTTTCGGTGGTCATTCACCACTTAACTTTATTCATCCTTGAGGTTTTTACACTGAGCTCACTTTGGGACATCCTTGTAAGAACAATAGTAAGTACCCTTTTCACAACCCTTTTATGTATTTTAATTATTTACTTAATAAAACCGAGTAAACAATGAGAAAAGCATTACTCCCTTCGATTGTAATTATAGGTGCTGGTCTGTTGATATTAAGAATATTTTATTTACAAATTATTGACGATTCCTTTAAGTTAAAATCTGAAAATAATGCGATAAAAATAAAATACGATTATCCAGAACGTGGGTATATCTATGACCGAAACGGAAAACTATTGGTTGCCAACCAACCATCTTACGATGTGATGGTTATTCCTCGTGACGTAAAAAAAATCGACACGACTGAATTCTGTAAATTACTGGACATCACCAAAGAATATTTTGATGAAAAAATGGCGAAAGCGAGAGTTTATAGCCCAATGTTGCCTTCAGTCTTTTTAGCGCAACTTAACAAAGTTGAATATGCTGCCTTCCAAGAAAAAGTAAGAAAATTTGAAGGATATTATATTCAGAAAAGAGCTTTAAGAGATTATCAATTTGAATACGGATCCAATGTATTTGGATTTATCACCCAAGTTAATGAGAAAATTATTGCAAAAAACCCTTATTATGTGGGTGGTGACTTGATTGGAAAACAAGGGGTAGAAGAAAGTTATGAAACCTACTTAAGAGGTCAGAAAGGAGTAAAATACATCCTAAAAGACAAATTCAATAGAGAGATCGGATCGTACAAAGAAGGTCGCTATGATACCATTGCAAAGCAGGGTAATGATTTGACTTTAACCATTGACTCCGAGTTACAAAAATACGGAGAAGAATTGATGGTTAACAAATGGGGGGGGATTGTGGCCATCGAACCAAAAACGGGTGAAATTCTGGCTTTAGTTACTGCTCCATCCTACAACCCATCGATCTTAGTAGGAAGACAACGCTCTAAAAATTACACAAGATTATACCGTGATTCAATAGCAAAACCCTTGTATGACCGTGGATTGCTAGCAGAATATCCTCCAGGATCTCCCTTTAAAATACTAACCGCATTAATTGGTCTTCAAGAAGGTGTGATTACTGAACAAACCTCGTTTGTATGCCATCACGGATTTAGTTATGCTCGTGGCCGATTTATGAAATGCCATGATTCGGGTATATCCATGTTACACAATGGAATTTACAATTCGTGTAACACCTATTTTGCAAACGTTTTTATGAACATCATAAAAAAATACAAAGAACCTGCTGATGGTGTTGACGCGTGGTCCAACCACATCAAAAGTTTTGGGCTTGGCGCCTACATGGGAACTGATTTACCAACTGGTAAAGCCGGAAGTATCCCTACGTCTAAAACCTATAAAAAATTGTATCCAGGCTGGGGCTGGGATGAAAAAACGATTGTTTCCAATTCTATTGGACAAGGAGAAATCTTGATGACACCCATTCAATTAGCAAATATGATGGCAACTGTTGCAAACAGAGGTTATTATTATACCCCTCATATCATCAAGAAAATTGAAGGCAATGTCATTGACAAAAGCTTCCGAACCAAACACATGACAACCATTGACAGAAAACACTTTGAACCCGTCATCAATGGATTGTACGATGTGTATAATTTTGGAACAGCGCATGGTTTGAATGTAGTTGGAATTGATATTTGCGGAAAAACAGGTACAGCTGAAAACTATTTACGTGTAAATGGACAAAGGGTAAAACTACAAGATCACTCCATTTTTGTAGCTTTTGCACCCAAAGAAAACCCAAAAATTGCCATTGCTGTATTTGTTGAAAACGGTTATTGGGGAGCACGATGGGCAGGTCCAATCACATCATTAATGATTGAAAAATATTTAAAGAAGAAAATATCACGTACAGATCTAGAGACTAGAATGCTAACGGGAAGTCTACAAGGTCAATACGACAAATTATTGCCTAGAAACAAGCAAGATAGTTTAGCAACCGTAAAAATGAGAAAACAAGACAGTATTGCTAAAGTTAAAGTCGCAAAAGATACGGTAACAAAAAAATCAGCTGGTAAATAGATGAAAAATCAAAATGTAACTAGTAATATTGATTGGATAAGTGTTATTATATATATAGCACTTGTAACCATGGGATGGCTAAACATTTATTCGTCTTCTCTTTCTTCGAATGTAGATTCAAATGCCATCATTGATTTTACCCAAATATATGGTAAGCAGTTTTTGTTTATCGTTTTTACCATTCCACTGATATTTATTGTACTGACCGTGGATGCGAAGTTTTACGAGAAGTTTTCCATAGTTATTTTTATCATTTCACTGGTCACATTACTGGGACTGTTTGCCTTTGGTAAAACCATTGCTGGACAGCGGTGTTGGTATGGAATTGGTGGATTTACACTACAACCTTCCGAATTTGCAAAGGCAGCTACTTCCTTAGCATTAGCTAAATATCTAAGTGATATACAGGTGAATTTAAAGGAAGTCAACCGGCAAATTCAGGCAATAATTATCATCTTTCTTCCGGTGATGTTGATTTTACCTCAACCCGATCCGGGAAGTGCATTGATCTATAGTGCCTTTATTTTAGTACTTTACAGAGAGGGTCTTCCTAGCTGGTTTGTGTGGACTGGTTTCATAGCAATCCTACTTTTTGTTTTGACTCTTGCTTTTGACAATCCATTTATCATTATTGGGATTACTTTGGTTGTGTTAGTGATCAATTATTTTAGAAGTAGGATCGTCGACCGAAATATCATTCTCAGTGTACTGTTATTAATCATCGTATCTGGATTTAGTTTTTCTGTGAATTACGTTTTCAACAATGTATTCAAGCAGCACCATAGAGATCGTTTTAATATATTACTAGGAAAAGAGGTCGATTTAAAAGGTGTTGGATACAACACAAACCAATCTGAAATTGCAATAGGATCGGGAGGATTTATTGGAAAAGGCTATTTGGAAGGCACACAAACCAAAGGTGGATTTGTACCCGAACAACATACCGATTACATTTTTACTACCGTTGGAGAAGAATGGGGTTTTATTGGGTCTATTTTTGTGATTGGGTTGTTTGTCGGATTGATTCTACGACTTATTTACTTATCCGAGAGGCAAAAAACAAAATTCAGTAGGGTCTACGGCTATTGTGTCGCCGGAATATTATTCATTCATTTCTTTGTAAATATTGCCATGGTCATCGGAATTTTTCCAACCATTGGAGTTCCTTTACCTTTCTTTTCGTATGGAGGATCTGGACTTTGGGGATTTACGATATTGCTATTTATCTTCTTGAAAATGGATGCCAACAAAGTGAACGAATGGTAATTTTGTAACACAAAAAACAACATAAAAAAAGCAAATAGATGTGAACCTATTTGCTTTTTTTATGACCGAATATTTGTATTTATAACAAGACTATGATTTCATTTTTCAATCGATCGTATTCGCCTTGCAAAATCAAGCCGTTATCTAACAGCTTTTTATAATTTTGAAGCTTGTCAAACAATTCTTCTTTAGACAATTGAGATAAAGGACGCTCTGATTGACTTACTTCAAGTGATTGACTTGGTGATTCTGTAATGAGCTCTGCAAAATTAGTCACTTCTTCTGTTTCAAATTCTTCTACTACGGCAGGTGAAGCAACCGAAGCATGGGAAGCATTAACTGTACCACCACTCTTCAATAGATCCAATTGTTCTTTTGCAAACGTATAAAGTCTTCTTGCTTGATTTTTTGGTAAATAATCTACCGTATGCGTGATGTCTGAATTGGTCGTGTAGGTAAAATCAGAACCTAAAATACCTTCTTTTACGAAACTAGCCGCTACATCCGACCAATCGGTATCGATAAACTCCATCGATAACCCTAAATTCTTTGGTTTACACAAAATAATTCGTTTGTTGGTCACTACGATACTATCTGGTAAAATGGTCACTGCAGGTTTTTTCTGAACAGCGATATACCCTATTTCTTCATTGGACATCAAAAGATTCTGCAGCTTTGAAGTTATTTTTTCAATCGCTTTGGGATCTTGGTCTTCATTTAATATTTTTTTCAAATTATCTATCATATGTATGTTTTTTATTGACATTGCCATGCAAAAGTAATGCCTAATATTATAATTCCTGTATTTCGTTTTTGATTTTCTTCGGTAAACTCTCATACACCAAAGTATATGAATCTGAAATCAACTGACAAATCATGGTATTCGTGAGCGAACCATTTATTTGAACGGTATTCCAATGTTTTTTACTCATGTGATAACCTGGAAGAATGGCATCATATGAAGCTCGTAACTCAAGCGCATAATCGGGGTCGCACTTCAAATTAAGAGAAGGACATCCTTTTTCCCAATCAGACAAGGACGTCAGCGCAAACATTTTGCCGCCAACTTTTAACACCAACGTATCTTGATCAAAAGGAAAGTGTTCTGTAACTCCTTTTTTAGCCAAGCTAAATTCATAAAACTGTTGAATATCCATTACAAAGGGGTATATAGTATAGGTTTACTCGGACTCGCATCGTTTTCAAAAGAAGCAAATTGCAGATTTAAGATATAACTTCCGTCAGAAATGGCATCGTCAACAAATATAAGCTCTGTAATGGTTGCATGAAACCTAGCGTCGCTGTTTACTTCGATAGTATCCTTGACATTCCAAAAAGCCTTATGTGCCAAAAGTTTCCCTTCGTCTTCTTCTCTATCCACACTTGGCAAATCAATCAATAAATGTTGAATTCCGCAGTCTTTGATGTATGCAGCGGCAGCTTCCGATAAATAGGGTGGATTGGTATTTGAATAGTTCTTGTTTTTTTTATCTAACAGATTGGGGCTCGTCCGAATGATGAGCGATTCTGTGTTTTTACCCTCTAAGGATTGCTGGATTTGAGCCAATGAAATGATGGCATCCTCTCCTATTTTCTCGGGAGTTATTGAAATGAGTTCGGCAGTGAAAACAAATTGCTTCAAACATTGGTTGATGGAATAAAAATCCCTGGTAATATGACCAAGGCACTCGGTATGCGTTCCATGTCCGTGAGGATTAAAAAAAATAGAGTTGAAATTTGTTGAACTTCCTTCAGAAACTCTTCCAATCCAATCGCCAAAAACAACCGGCTCAATGGCTGGCTTTTCAATATACCAGGCAATCGGGTTTTGATCGGTATTAGAAATAGGCAAAGAGATGTCAATAGGCTTAGATAAATCTATCCTTACTTCATGATCTATTGTCTTTATAGTAGAAATCATCTTTTTTTAGTAAAAATAATCAAAAAAAAATCCCAAGAATCAACTTGGGATTTTTTTTATCTGATATTTTGATTTAGAATCAAATCAATGTATAAATTGATTTTGTCCTTCAACTCTTTTCTTGGTGAAATAAAATCTAAGAAACCATGTTCTAACACGAACTCAGCTGTTTGAAATCCTTCTGGTAAATCTTTACCTGTTGTATCACGAACTACCCTTGGACCGGCAAAACCGATCAAGGCTCCTGGCTCAGATATGTTGATATCCCCTAACATTGCATATGAAGCAGTTGTGCCTCCCGTTGTTGGATCGGTACATAAAGAGATGTATGGGATTTTTTCTTCTGCTAGCTGCGCTAATTTTGCAGAAGTTTTAGCTAATTGCATCAGTGAGTATGCAGCCTCCATCATACGAGCACCCCCTGATTTTGAAATCATCACAAAAGGCACTCTGTTTTTGATTGCATAATCAATTCCACGAGCGATTTTCTCACCCACAACAGCTCCCATAGATCCGCCGATAAAAGCAAAATCCATACAACAAACTACTAATTCATTTCCTTTTGATTTTCCAACACCTGTTCTAACAGCGTCGTATAATTTTGTTTTGGCTTGAACATCTTTTAAACGATCTGAATATTTTTTGGTATCCTCAAAATGAAGCGGATCTTTTGATGTCATTTTTGCATCCAATTCTTTGAATTGATTGTCATCAAAAAGAATTTCAAAGTATTCTTTACTTCCTATTCGAACATGAAAATCATCTTCTGGGCTTACCCATAAATTTCTTGCAAGTTCGTCTTGATCTACAATTTTTCCTGTAGGCGATTTGTACCAAAGCCCTTTAGGAACATCTTTTTTATCTTCTGTAGCGGTTGTAATTCCCTTTTCTGTTCTTTTAAACCAAGCCATAATATTATTTTTTATTATATAAAACGGACTGTTATCGAAAAATAACAGTCCGTGATTTTTTTATAATGTATTGATGTTGTTTAGATCAGCAAATGCTTGCTCTAATCTCGTATTGAAAGTAACTTCACCTTCTCTAATCCATTTTCTTGGATCATAGTACTTTTTGTTTGGTACTTCAGATCCTTCTGGATTTCCAATTTGTGTTTTTAAATAATCAACATATTTTACCACATAATCACGAACTCCTTCTGTGAAAGCAAATTGTAAATCGGTATCAATATTCATTTTCACAACTCCGTAAGAAATACCTTCTCTGATTTCTTCTAAAGTAGAACCTGATCCACCATGGAAAACAAAATCTACTGGATTTGGACCTGTATTGAATTTATTTTGAACATAATCTTGAGAATTTTTCAAGATTTTCGGAGTCAATTTCACATTTCCTGGTTTGTATACCCCGTGAACGTTTCCAAAGGCAGCTGCTATTGTAAATCTAGAGCTGATTTTAGAAAGCTCTTCGTATGCATAAGCAACTTCTTCTGGTTGTGTGTATAATTTTGAGCTGTCAACATCTGAATTGTCAACACCATCTTCTTCTCCACCTGTAATTCCAAGTTCGATTTCTAAGGTCATACCCATTTTGCTCATTCGAGCAAGGTATGTTTTACAAATTTCGATGTTTTCTTCAATCGGCTCTTCAGAAAGATCGATCATATGAGAAGAGAACAATGGTTTTCCTGTTTCTGCAAAATGTTTTTCAGAAGCATCTAACAAACCGTCAATCCAAGGAAGTAATTTTTTAGCACAATGATCTGTATGCAAGATAACTGTTGCTCCATAAGCTTCTGCCAAAGTATGGATATGTTTTGCTCCTGCAATTCCACCTAATATAGCTGCTTTTTCACCTGCATTAGAAAGACCTTTTCCTGCATTGAATAGTGCACCACCATTAGAAAATTGAATGATAACAGGTGCATTTAGTTTTGCTGCTGTTTCGATTACACCATTCACGGTACTAGAACCTGTTACGTTTACTGCTGGTAAAGCAAATCCTTTTTCTTTTGCATAATTGAAAATTGCTTGTACTTCATCTCCAGTAGCAACTCCAGGTTTAATGTTATGAGCCATTATGTTGTTTTATTTAATAGTTAAGGGTGCAAAAATAATAATTTCTATTTTTAGAATGGATAATTTATTCCAATATTTACAACAGTTTTTGACAAAGTAACTTCTTTGAACCATTTTTCTCCCACTTCTTTAGACGGATTGTACGTTTTGAGTCCGAAATCTCCTCTAAAAATAAACAGTCCAAAATCATATCGAATACCAAATCCAGTTCCTATGGCCGTATTTTGTAGTGATTTTAATCCTTCAAATTTGTATTTAGGATCGTCGATATTATCAAATACATTCCAAATATTTCCGGCATCCACAAATAAAGCTCCGTATATTTTTGCGAAAACAGGAAATCTGTATTCGGCGTTGCATGATATCTTCATATTGGCTTCGTTAAAATCCAAATACCCTACACTTGCACCCGGCCCCAAACTATATGGTTGCCAAGCTCGTATGTCATTTGCGCCTCCGCCAAAGTAACTTCTTGAAAAGGGAATGCTTGACGAGTTTCCATAGGGTACTGCAATTCCAACAAAACTTCTAACAGCAAAGACTTTTTTTCTCCCCAATTCCCAGTGTTTAATGTGTTCAAATTCTGCTTTCGCATATTGTGAATAAGCCACGTTAAAGAGGGTTTTGGTATCTTGATTTTGTATTCCGTTGGTTAGTTTCGAAATGAAAGAGACCAAGTTTCCGGCAGATTCAAACTTTGTTTTGATGGCAAAATAATTTTCGTCGTTGGCATCTTTTTGAGAATTGTAATTAAACTGAACGCTTGAAGACACAATCAAATTGTTTTCTGTAAGTCGATCTTTACGCTCAAAAACACTATACAATCGTTTGATGTCAGTTTCGTTTTGTTGAATTTGACTCAATAGAGTCACATCCGAAAAACAATCCTGAATACCCGATTCTATTACCAATCCATCCACATAATTGTTGTTGTTAAAATAACTTGTATCAGCATTGTATTTAATGGCAAGTTCATTCAACGTGTTGTAAGACGAAGTATACACGTTGTAATAATTGCCTACATTGACATTTTTTATATACTGCACATCCAAAAGCGAAAACTTGAAAGCCTTGTTTTTTTGAGGTGTCCAGTTATAAGCAAAGGAACCCGTAAAACTCTGCTTATCTAATCCAATGTTGGTTTGTTTTGCCAAACCAATACTGAGAGTTGTCGTGGGAATCATGCTTTTCGGGATGATTTTTTCGGTTCTGAAAGGAAAAAATATCCTCGGAAAATTTAATCGGGCATCAATACCAAATTCTGAAATATTAAAAAAATTATTTTTTGGATTGGCCAAATCTTTTGCTGCTCCTACATTTCCTCTCAATCCAATTTGAAACGTTTCAGCACCATTCAACACATTGTTTATTTTCAGTGACGTATTTCCCGATATTCCAAAATCTTGAATATTGGAATGGATAAAATCAGCTGAGATTCCAAAGGTATATTTCTCTCGAGGCGTCAAGAAAATATTGGCTATCAGTTGATTTTCATTTTTAGGATCTATTTGATAATGAATGGTTGGATAATCAAAAACTTTTAGGTTACTCAAGTATTTTGAAGTCAACAAGGTTTTGGTTTCAGAATAAAGACTTCCAGGTGTGATAAAAACAGCATCAGTAATGGCCTTTGGTCGGTATTTCAATTTATTTTCACTGTACAAATTAAACCCGTTGTATTGCACGCTGTCTTTTACAAAAATATTGTTCTTCTTATTGGAAACATCGGTGTAAATATTGATTTTACCCACCGAAAATACTTTGAATGGTTGCGTTTTGGTTGAGTCATTCACACGGATTTCTTGATCTCGGATGATTAATTTTACGTTGGCTTTTTTATTTGTATTGATGGTATCTAAATGAAAAACAACATAATTAGGTTGAAAGAAGTAAACCCCGTTATTTTTAAAGTCATTCGTAATGCGGGAACGTTCATTGTCGAAATCAACTGTTTTATACTGCTGATTTGATTTGATAAACGAGCTTGCTTTTTTTGCCTGATACATCGAATCGAGCACTTTGGTGGAAATATCGGTCGACAAACTATCTAGTAAAAATGGGGTTCCTAACTGAACTTTGTAATGCAGACCCACTTTTTTGGTTTTGGAAGTATCCGATGTAAAAGAGGATTTTACATTAAAATACCCTTGGTTGTAGTAGTACGATTGTAATCTTTTCAATGACTTATTCGTACTTGTAGAATCAAAAACAACCGGAGGCTCACCAATTCCCATCAAAAAATTATCCCATCCCGAAACCAAGAAGGATTCTCCCAACCTGTTCACTTGTTTTTCAGAAAGCAATCGGGTTAAAAAACGGTGGGTATTGGGTTTTTTAGAGAGCCAAACATGGTACAACGAGTCGCTTTTGGGCGTAGCCAAATTATGCAACCCTAAACGGAGTCTATATCCTAAGAATTTTGAGTTCGGTTTTTGATATAATTGAAAAAAAACATCCTCTTGCGTGTTTTTTACATCATTCACCGAAATATCAACATTGGTAAGCAATCTTTTCCCGTTTGCAATTCGTTTTGTCGAATTACAAGCAAGAATAATAGAGCCTATTAAAATAAATAATGATATTTTTGTAATGCGTTTTTTCAAAGGATGCTAATTTTAATTCAAAAGTACATTTTTTATGGTTAGTAAAAACCAAATTAAACTAATTACTAGTTTACAACAAAAAAAATACAGGCAAAAAAACCAACTTTTTATTGCCGAGGGTGTAAAGGTAATTCAAGAATTATTACAATCAAATTTTGTACTTGAACATTTGTATGTGACCGAGCAGCTTTTTAGTGAGGTGAATGCATCAAAAAAAACAGTCATTTCTGAAAGTGAATTAAAAAAAATAACTTGCCTATCAACCCCAAATAATTGTTTAGCCCTATTCAAAATACCACAACCAAAAACATTCACAATAGACGATTTAACGGTTGTGTTAGACGATGTTCGTGACCCTGGGAATTTTGGGACCATCATTCGACTTTGCGATTGGTATGGGGTGAAAAACCTAGTATGTTCAGAAAACACGGTCGATTTATACAATCCAAAAGTGGTGCAAGCTACCATGGGGTCAATCACAAGAGTACAGGTGTTTTATGAAAATCTTGAAGAGTTATTACCTACCTTCCAACTACCCATTTATGGGACCTTCATGGATGGGAACAACGTTTATACCGAACAACTTGAAAAAAAATCAGTACTGGTTTTGGGCAATGAGGCCAATGGAATTTCTGAGACGGTAAAAAAATGCGTTACAAATAAAATTGCGATTCCAAAATTTGGTGCTCTTCAAAAGGCAGAAAGCTTGAACGTAGCAACGGCGACGGCTATTTTTTTAAGTGAGTTTAAAAGAACTACTATTGAAAAGTAAAATTGATAAAAACGGCTCGTGTAACCATCGAGTTCACATTTCCGGTCCAAGGACTGTTAGCTGCATTATCACGAATTAACTCATCCCCCATTCCGAAAACACCTCTAATGGAGGGTGTAAACTTAAAATATTCGGTATACAGGTCAATTCCTAATCCGAGTTCGTAGTTATTGGTCCACTTTTTTACTCGAAAAATCTCTTGGGCATTATCATCTAGCAATTTTGAATTACTAGATAGATTTAAAGTTCTTGAAACTCCACCTACTACAAAAGGACGCACATTTCCGGTTCTTTTTGCCGAAAATTTCAACAGTAACGGAAAGTGAATATAAGTCGATTTTACTTCTCTCCTCGCATCATTTGCATCAACAATGTTGGTATACGTTAAATTTCTTTGGGTAAAAGACAATCCAGGTTCAAAACGAAGGTTGATGTATTCTTGCAATCGTAAATCACCAATCAATCCAACATTAAATCCTGTATTTTTATTCACCAATATTTCCTGATTTGGCGATTTGTAATCGAATTTAAAATCATACGAATTAAATCCCAAGTAATACCCCCAGTACGTTCTTTGTTTGTCCCAATTTTCTAAATTAACGATGGGATCCTTACTGAAAATTCCCTTGGTTTGAGAAAATACAGGGAAAGAGAGTACTAATAAAAGTAGGAGAACAACTTTCTTCATTTCAAATTATTTTTTGGAAGCAGTATAAATGGTAGCAACCCCAAAAGTTTGAGGCATCGCTTTCACTTCTATAAACCCCACTTTTCTCAAAATATTGTTCAATGCTTCACCAAACGGAAAAACAGCTGCTGATTCAGAAAGATAACCGTAGGCTACATTATCCTTTGAAAATAATTTTCCAATTAAAGGTAAAATGTTTTTGGTATAAAAATGATACCCTTGTTTGTAAGGCGTTTGGGTTGGATTTGACGTTTCTAATATCACAAAAATGCCATTGGGTTTTAATACCCTCAGAATTTCTGCAAGGCCCTTTTCTAGGGTTTCAAAATTTCGAATTCCAAATGAAACCGTAATCGCATCAAAGTGATGATCTGGGAAAGGCATGTTTTCAGAATCGCCCAAAATCATCTCAATTTTATTTTGTAGTTTTTTTTCTGCGATCTTTTTTCTTCCCACTTCGAGCATACCTTCTGAAATGTCCAATCCCACAATTTTATCGGCATTGGTTTGTGTCATCAAAATGGCTAAATCTCCTGTACCCGTTGCAATATCAAGAATACTATCTGGGTTTTTAGCGGCTACTAACTGCAGCACTTTTTTTCTCCATTTGATGTCAATTCCAAACGAAATCACGCGGTTAAGGCCATCATAATTTCCAGAAATAGTATTGAACATTTGAGCTACTTGTTCCTTTTTCCCTAAAGTAGAGTCTTTATACGGAGTAATATTAGAAGCCATGGGTTTGAATTTTAGTGGACAAAAGTACGAAACGAAAAAAGAAATGTGGGTCTATTTTTTTACAAATGTTTGAAACGTAAAATCGATGGCATGTTTTTCATCTTTTGCATGGTATTGACTGTGTACAAGTTGCCATTCGTCCTCATTGAGGTCAGGAAAAAAAGCATCTGCCTCAAAATCTTGATGCACGCGTGTCAGTTCAATCTTATTAGAAAATGGAAGCGATTGCTTGTAAATTTCGGCACCACCAATTACAAAAACATCTTCGTTTTCGGGTGTCGCTTCAATCGCTTGCTCAATTGAATTTACAACGATGCAACCTTCCGCTTTGTAATCTTTATTTCTTGTAATGATGACGTGGGTTCTATTAGGCAATGGTTTTGGAAAACTTTCAAAAGTCTTTCTTCCTAAAATGATGAAATGGCCCGAAGTAAGGTCTTTAAAATGTTTGAAATCATCCGGCAAATGCCATAAAAGTTGATTGTCTTTTCCTAAAGCATTATTTTCTGCAGCTGCCGCGATTTGAATAATATTTCTAGTGTGCATGTGAAGGATTCCTTTATGAGGTTATATTAAGACAACTTTGTTCAAATTATTAATCGGCACTCAAACTAAGAGGTAAATTATAGGAACAACGTACCTTTCTACCTCTTTGCATGCCCGGAATCCAATTTTTATAACTACTTACAACGCGAATTGCTTCTTCATCCAAGCCATAACCGAGACCTTTGATCACTTTCACTTCGGTAATTTTTCCTTCTTTGTCAACAACAAACTGCAACATTATTTTACCTCTGACGCTGTTTTTAATTGCTGCTTTTGTGTAATTGAAATTATTACCTACAAACTTATAAAAATGAGTCATGCCATCTAAGGGCTCGGGTCTACGCTCTAATTCGGTGTATGAAACACTGTTTCCATCTTGATCGGTATTGGTGCCCAATAGGAGTTTACCTTCTTGATACTCTTCTACAATTTGATACGAACCAAACATGGTACCTTTCCACTCGCCATCTTTGAACCCATTTTTGATCGCGCCTTGAAAAACATAGAGCTTGTTTGTATCAAAAAAGTCGCCATTACCATCAACAACCTTCTGCACATTATTCTCATTCCAATATTGAAGGATTTTGTAATTTTTACCTGAATCAAAGGCGGCATTTACATATTCACCTTCCAGTTTTTTGTTTCCGTTTTCATACCATTCTATGTGTGTACCTGAAGGTTTAAACTCGGAATACGTTGTAAGTTCTTTTTTATTTCCGTTGGGGTAATAACTTGTAAAGGCGCCGATTCGTTTTAAGGAAATTTTGTCGGCATAAGTCCCTTCCAACAACAACTTGTTCTCTTGGTTGTATTCAAAAACTTTGTATTCGTTTTTTTCCAAAGCAAAATCTACAATGACTCTTTTGATTTGATAATTGGTTCCGTTTACTTCACGATACAACGAATCCATAAAAACAACTTTATCTTGACTTTGTGCAAAAGCTAAAATTAAAAAAACCAATACTATAATTAATTTATTTTTCATGTCTTTTTATACGGCTACAATACCTTTAATATGTGGATGCGATTCATACCCTTCAAGTGTAAAATCTTCAAAAGTAAAATCAAAAATATTTTTGATGTCTGGGTTCAATTTCATTTTTGGAAGCGGATACGGCTCTCTAGATAATTGTAATTCCACTTGTTCAAAATGATTGTTATAGATGTGTGCATCACCAAAGGTGTGGATAAAATCACCCACTTCAAGATCACATACTTGGGCAATCATCATGGTAAGCAACGCATACGAAGCAATATTAAACGGAACTCCTAAAAAGATATCGGCACTTCGTTGGTACAATTGACAAGAAAGTTTATTGTCTGCTACATAAAATTGAAAAAATGCATGGCAAGGTGGCAAGGCAACTTTTCCATTTTCGATGTTTTCTGCAAATGACTTGGTCGTATCGGGAAGCACTGATGGATTCCAGGCAGAAATTAGCAATCTTCTGCTGTTTGGATTGGTTTTTAAGGTGTCGATCAATTCGGTAATTTGATCAATTTCTTCGCTGTTCCAATTACGCCATTGATGTCCATAAACCGGACCCAAATCTCCATTCTCATTGGCCCATTCATCCCAAATTCGGACTCCATTTTCCTTCAAATAGCCAATGTTGGTGTCGCCTTTTAAAAACCAAAGCAATTCATACACAATCGACTTTAAATGAAGTTTTTTGGTGGTAACCATTGGAAACCCTTCGCTCAAATCAAAGCGCATTTGGTACCCAAAAACACTTTTGGTTCCGGTTCCGGTTCGATCACCTTTTTGAATTCCGTTTTCAAGAACATGCTTGACTAAATCATGGTATTGTTTCATGGAGATGTATTGTTGTTAAGATTCTCTTTTTGATATTTCGTCACGTAAACGAGCAGCTTTCTCGTAATCTTCATCTTGCACAGCCGCTTCTAGCATTTGGTGTAATTCTGACAGACTGATTTTTTGAAATCCTTGCGCTGCTTCTTGCTCTTCTTGTCCAAAAGTTTCAGGATTTGAAAGCACATCATCATCTGTTCCTTCTGGATTGTCTTCAAAATTAGTTGGATTCAAATAAATCCCTGCTTTGTCTAAAATATTTTTATAGGTAAAAATAGGCGCCTCAAAACGAAGTGCCAAGGCAATGGCATCTGAAGTCCTTGCGTCGATTATTTCTTCTATTTTATCACGTTCGCAAATCATACTGGAATAAAAAACACCATCCACCAACTTATGAATAATCACCTGTTTTACCACGATATCAAATCGATCGGCAAAACTTTTGAATAAATCGTGGGTCAACGGTCGTGGCGGCTTGATTTCCTTTTCTAGTGCAATGGCGATCGATTGTGCTTCGAAAGCACCAATCACAATAGGCAATTTTCTATCCCCGTCTACTTCATTCAAAATTAACGCATATGCCCCATTTTGGGTTTGGCTGTAAGAAATTCCTTTGATCGCTAATTTTACTAAACTCATATCCTGTTTCCATTAAAGTAGAACGACTACTTTATTTATTATAAATATTTTAAAAAAAGGGTTTTACCACTTGATTTACAGATTTTTACAACTACCTGCTCTTAGAAAAAACGTTCTTTTTATTGGGAGGGCAAGTTAGCAAAAATCTTTCTCATCTGAAGAATAAATTTGATATAAATATCACTTCTGCAAAACAAAAAAGTCTTTCTTTCGAAAGACTTTTTTTTATCAATTAACCGTAATATTAAGCGTTTTGAGCTTTAAATTCTTTTAATTTTTGGGTCAGTTTTGGTAAAACCTCAAAAGCATCACCCACAATTCCGTAATCGGCAACCTTAAAGAAAGGTGCTTCGGCATCTGTATTAATGACTAATTTTACTTTTGAAGAATTGATTCCTGCAATGTGTTGGATAGCTCCTGAAATTCCTACAGCAATATACAAATTGGTCGCAACCGGTTTTCCAGTTTGACCTACGTGTTCACTGTGAGGTCTCCAACCCAAATCTGAAACAGGTTTTGAACAAGCAGTAGCTGCACCAAGTGTAGCTGCTAAATCTTCAATCAATCCCCAATTTTCTGGACCTTTCAATCCTCTTCCGCCTGAAACTACAATGTCGGCATCGGCAATGGTAACTTTTCCAGACGCTTTTTCGATCGAATCCACTTTGATTAAGAAGTCCGTTGCAGCAATTTCGGGAACAAATGCTTCTTCAGAAGAAGAAGCAGGCGCTTCGTGCAATCCGAATGAATTTTTAGCAATGGCTAACAATTTACAATCAGTAGAAATTTCAGAAATAGTGAACGCTTTGTTTGAAAAAGCGGTGCGTTTTACTTGGAAAGGTGAGGTACTAATAGGTAATCCCACTACATTGGAAG
>JACCDN010337348.1_pt1 | contig 66004 bp, 53 predicted proteins | sample 7441691 | NCBI WGS metagenome assembly JACCDN01 (sample SAMN15323439, study PRJNA562643) | freshwater metagenome | isolation source: river surface water | place: USA:Blue River Watershed | collected 2017-08-16
GAACGAGTTAAAAACTTGTAATCAGCTGATAAATCGTGAAATACAACTTCTTTGTATTCTGGGTGGATATCTTTTTTCATGATAATGGATAATAGACGATTCCCTGCCGTCTTGTTTAAATTATTTTTCCAAAGGGGATATTTGGATCCTACAATAAGGGATGCAAAATTACAAATTGTATTCTATTTTCCAAATCTTTTCTTTAACAAAATTTTAGAGAATTCTATGCTCATTTTAGGCTAGAAAAATTTTAAAAAATATTTTTTTAGCACTTTTCTAAGAGGTAATACCGTTAACGAATTGAGTGACGGGGGTTTGCATGTGGCATTTCAAATACGCCCTTTTTTTATATTTATTTTGGCCAAAAAATAGTTTGCACGAAGCCGGCTTTTTTTCTAATTTTACCAAGAGCACATTCAGCCAAAGATGCTTCAATTTTTGGTTTAGAAAAGCATAAAAACAAAACCGCCACACACTCAATTTGTTAGCGCAATTTGGGTCCAAAAGCTAAGAAAAAAATTCTCTTAACGCAGGGAATCTTTTGTCTCTTTTTTGTTGGTTGATTTGTTTCTTGATTTAAATAGATTTAAACATTTATATAGAATTCGAGTTTTAAAATATAATAGATAGATACACATGTACGTAGTAAAAAGAGACGGTCGTCGCGAATCAGTTAAGTTTGACAAAATCACCGCCAGAATTGAAAAGCTGAGTTACAGCTTAGATCCATTTTTTGTTCAGCCTTTAGAGGTTGCCAGAAAAGTGATCACTGGTTTGTTTGATGGCGTAAAGACAACTGAACTTGATAATTTAGCGGCTGAAACAGCTGCCTCTTTGACGACAAAACATCCAGACTATGCAGTTCTAGCAGCTCGTATCGCAGTTTCTAACTTGCATAAGAACACATTGAAGTCCTTCTCGGCTACGATGAAACGTTTGTTTACGTACATAGACCCTAAGACAGGACAAAACGCTGCGCTTCTTTCTAAGGAGGTGTATGATATCATCAAAAACAATGCAGTAGAATTAGATGAGGCTATCATCTATGACCGCGACTTTGGTTACGACTATTTCGGATTTAAGACGCTAGAGAAATCCTATTTATTAAAGCTTGATGGTCAAATCGCTGAACGTCCTCAACACATGTTGATGCGTGTGGCGGTAGGTATCCACAAAGAAGATATTGCAGCAGCAATTGAGACCTATAATTTATTGTCTGAGCGTTGGTTTACTCACGCGACTCCGACCCTATTTAATGCAGGTACTCCTAAGCCTCAATTATCATCTTGTTTCTTGCTTACGATGCAGGATGATTCGATCGAAGGAATCTATGATACATTGAAGCAAACGGCGAAGATTTCTCAGTCTGCTGGAGGTATTGGATTAAGCATCCACAACATTCGTGCAACAGGCTCATATATCAAAGGAACTAATGGTACCTCGAATGGTATTATCCCCATGTTACGCGTATTCAATGATACGGCGCGTTACGTTGATCAAGGCGGTGGAAAGCGTAAAGGTAGCTTCGCTATTTATTTAGAGCCATGGCATGCAGATGTGTTCGAATTCTTAGAATTGAAGAAGAACCACGGTAAAGAAGAAATGCGTGCACGTGATTTATTCTATGCTCTTTGGATTCCTGATTTATTCATGAAGCGCGTGGAGAACAATGAGGAGTGGTCTCTATTCTGCCCACATGAGTGTCCAGGTTTAGCCGATACACACGGAGCGGAATTCGAAGCATTGTATGAGAAATACGAATTAGCTGGTAAAGCGCGTACGGTCGTTAAAGCACAAGAATTATGGTTTAAAGTACTTGAATCTCAAACAGAGACGGGAACTCCATACATGTTGTTTAAAGACCATGCAAACAACAAATCAAATCAAAAGAATTTAGGTACGATTAAGTCTTCGAATTTGTGTACGGAGATTATCGAATATACAGCGAAAGATGAAGTAGCGGTTTGTAACTTAGCTTCTTTAGCCTTGCCTAAATATGTGAACGCAGACGAGAACGGTGTTTTACGTTTCGATCATCAAAAATTATACGAGGTGACAAAAATTGCCACACGTAATTTGAACAAGATCATCGATGTGAACTACTATCCAGTTAAGGAGGCAGAAAACTCTAACCTACGTCACCGTCCTATCGGTTTAGGGGTTCAAGGTTTAGCAGATGTGTTCATCTTGTTACGTATGCCATTTGAGTCAGCAGAGGCGCAGCAATTGAACAAAGACATTTTCGAAACAATCTATTTCGCAGCGATGGAAACATCGATGGAATTAGCGAAAGTAGAAGGTCCGTATTCATCATGGGAAGGTTCTCCTATCTCAAAAGGTGTATTCCAATTCGATATGTGGAATGTGACTCCATCTTCAGGAAACTGGGATTGGGAAGATCTACGTACGAAAGTGGTAGAAAACGGTGTGCGTAACTCCTTACTAGTTGCCCCTATGCCTACGGCTTCTACTAGTCAAATCCTTGGAAACAATGAGTGCTTCGAGCCATATACATCTAATATTTACGCACGTCGTGTGTTATCGGGTGAGTTTGCGATTGTTAACAAGCACTTGTTGAAAGACTTAATCAAATTAAACCTGTGGAATGATTCCATGAAGAACAAGTTGATCATCGCGAATGGTTCCGTTCAAAACATTCCTGAAATTCCTCAAAACTTGAAGGATTTATACAAAACGGTTTGGGAGATTAAGCAAAAGACGATTTTAGAGATGGCGGCAGATCGTGGTGCATACATCTGTCAGTCACAAAGCTTAAATATCCACATCCAAGATGTGAACTTTGGTAAACTAACTTCGATGCACTTCCATGCTTGGAAGCTTGGCTTGAAAACAGGTATGTATTACCTACGTACAAAAGCGGCAACGGATGCGATTAAGTTTACAGTAGAGAAACAAGCAGAGCCAGCTATCGAGCAAACGAACTTAGTGAATGAAACGGAGTTAGTTTATTCAGAGGCAGCAGCCAAAGCAGCGGCAGCTAGTTTCGATAACAGTGCTGAACAAAATAAAGCAGATATGACTTGTTCTTTGGATAATCCAGAGGCTTGTGAGGCTTGCGGATCTTGATCCTAACTTAGCTGAAAGAAAAAATCACTTAACTTTTTGTGTTGAGTGATTTTTTTTTGCTTTCATGAATGAAACGGATGAAAAATATATTCCTACCACTCTTTTATGCGGATGCTATTTTAGAATTAGCCACACTTTTGTTTTTGCCTGATTTTGCGGAGGTAAGAATGTTCACCAAACCTCTATTATTGATCTTATTGATGGGGCATATAGCAGTGGAGAATCCGAAGCCTGCTTTGTTCTTCACGGCTGTTTTTGCGTTGCTGGGGGATGTTTTTTTGATGCTTCCAGGAGACAGTCCGCTTTATTTTCAGCTGGGATTGGGGTCATTTTTGATCATGCAATTGAGCTATATTCGCCTCTTTTTTAGGCAAGCCTCAGAACACGCGTGGATTCCAGAACAAGCGCGACAGCCTCTGGTCGGAATTCTAATCTATGTATTCAGTTTTCTTGCTTTTTTAAATCCATATTTATCGGAGGCAATGAAGATTCCGGTAACCTTGTATGCTTTTGCGCTTGGGTCTATGTTGTATTTTGCCATTCGGTTAAATAATCGAATGATCACCTGGGGGGCGTTTTTATTTGTGGTCTCGGACAGTGTTTTGGCTTTTGGGAAGTTTTATTATTCTTTTCCGGGGATATCGTTCGTAGTTATGAGTACTTATATAGTAGCTCAATTGCTACTAATCAGTGCTTTGTGTAAATTGCAGCTTAAGAAATAAATCATGGCAACCCAAATCAGCGAATCTCTTCTATCCACATTAGGCAGCACCTTGCAAGGGACGCTACATACTGATACGGTGATGAAGACTTTGTATGCGACTGATGCGTCCGCGTACAGGGAGATGCCATTAGGCGTAGCGATACCGGAGACCCAGGAGGATTTAGAGAAGATTATTCGATTTGCGGATATGCATTCCGTGGCTCTAATCCCAAGAACAGCTGGTACTTCGCTCGCTGGTCAAGTGGTGGGAAATGGTTTGGTGGTAGATGTGTCTAAATTTTTTGACCGTATTATAGAGGTTAATGTAGCAGAATCCTATGTTTGGGTGGAGCCAGGCGTGGTGAGGGATGTGTTGAATGTGGAATTGAAAAAGCATGGTTTGTTTTTTGGCCCAGAAACGTCTACCGCAAACCGGGCGATGATCGGTGGAATGCTTGGGAATAATTCCTGTGGTTCTAATTCAGTAATTTATGGTTCTACTAGGGATCATGTGTTAGAGGTTGAAGGCTATTTGTCTGATGGAACTTTCGTTCATTTTAAGGCAGAAAACCCATTTGAGACGGTCAAATCGCTTCCTCATGGCAGTCGTTTACACGGAATTTACGAGAAAACACTGGCTGCTCTTTCTGATCCGAAACACCAAAAAAATATCACGGAAGAATTTCCTAAGCCAAGTATTCATCGCCGAAATACGGGATATGCGGTTGATATGTTACTGCACACTCAAGCTTTTGAATCAACTGAGCTGCCCTTTAATTTTTGTTCTCTTTTAGCAGGCTCAGAGGGAACACTTTGTTTTGCTACCCGCATTAAGTTGCACGTTGATCCATTGCCGCCAGCTCATTTAGGTCTAGTTTGTGGTCATTTTAATACGATTGATGAGGCTTTGAGGGCTAATCTAATTGCCTTGAAATTTAATCCATCTGCTTCAGAGCTTATGGATCACTATATTTTAGAGTGTACCAAGGCGAATCCAGAGCAACGGATGAACCGCTTCTTTGTAGAAGGGGATCCGGGCGCTATTTTAGTGGTAGAACTACGTTCTGATTCGGCTGAAGATCTAGCGGCTCAAGCTCAGGCTTGCGAAGCTGCTATGCGTGCTGCTGGCCTAGGTTATCATTTTCCTTTTGTGACAGGCGCAGATGTGAAGAAGGTGTGGGACTTACGAAAAGCGGGTCTTGGATTATTGTCTAATCTTCCTGGTGATGAAAAAGCGGTGGCGGTGATTGAAGATACGGCAGTAGATGTAAATGACCTTCCGGCCTTTATCGCTGAGTTTAACGAGATTTTGCAAGCAAATAATTTATACTGTGTTCACTATGCCCATGCAGGTTCTGGTGAGTTGCATTTGCGTCCGATTATTAATTTAAAGACTAAAGAAGGTCACGAGCAATTCCGTCACATCGCGGAAGAGATTGCTCGTTTAGTGAAAAAATACAAGGGTTCTCTTTCAGGAGAACATGGGGATGGCCGTTTACGTGGGGAGTTTATCCCCTGGATGGTGGGAGAGGAGAATTACCAATTAATGCGTGAATTAAAGTCATGGTGGGATCCGAAGGGGGTATTTAACCCTAATAAGATCGTGGATACACCACCAATGGATACATTTTTACGCTACGAAGCCGGTCAACAAACGCCGGAATTTAAGACAGCTTTTCGCTATGAGGGTCAAGATGTCTTGCAGCATGCAGAACAATGCAATGGCTCTGGTGATTGCCGAAAAACACCTGTATCGGGAGGTACCATGTGTCCTTCCTTCATGGCAACGCGCAACGAAAAAGAGACGACCCGAGCTCGTGCGAATATTTTACGGGAATTTTTAACCCGTTCTGAGCAGCCCAATCGTTTTGCTCATGAGGAGATCAAAGAGGTGATGGATCTTTGCCTAGCCTGCAAGGGTTGCAAGGCCGAGTGTCCGTCGAATGTGGATATGGCGAAGTTAAAGATGGAGTTTTTGTACCAATACCAAAAAGAGAAAGGACTTCCTTTGCGTTCTTGGTTAGTGGGTAACTTCGCAAAACTTTCGAACATCGCTTCGAACGTACCATTCTTATACAATTTCGTGATGGGTACTCCAGCAATAAGACGCATCTCGAATGCGCTAGTTGGATTCCATCCTGATCGGACGATGCCTTTGCTGGCGAAGCAAACTTTGTGGTCTTGGTTAAAGTCGCGTACAAGCCTTGTTCAAGCTAAATCAGTTTATTTGTTCGTGGATGAGTTCACGAATTTTAATGACGCTGAAATTGGTCGAACCACTGTGCTACTTTTAGAGCGCTTAGGTTATGAAGTGAAGACGATTCCTCACCCGATTTCGGGACGTGCGTATTTGTCCAAAGGGATGTTAGATGAGGCTCGCGTCTTAGCCATGCAAAATGTGCGCTTGTGGTCTTCGTTGATTTCTGAAAATACACCTTTAGTAGGTATTGAGCCATCGGCTATTTTGACATTTAGAGACGAATATCCTGATTTAGTTTCAGATGATTGGGTGATGAAAGCAAAGGAATTAGCGAAAAACACCCTTTTGTTAGAGGAGTTTATCGCTCGTGAGGCAGATGCGAAGCGTATTTCGTCTTCGGCGTTTAGTTCCGAGAAGAAGTTAATGAAATTACATGGACACTGCCAGCAAAAAGCGATCTCTTCGCTGGTGGCAGCGAAGAAGGCGCTTTCCTTGCCGGAAAATTTTGAGGTGCAATTAATCCCTTCTGGTTGTTGCGGGATGGCGGGTTCTTTCGGCTATGAGAAAGAGCATTACGATCTATCCATGCAGATAGGAGAATTAGTTTTGTTTCCTACCGTGCGATCACAGCCGGAAGAGGTCGATATCGTCGCGTCGGGAACAAGCTGCCGTCATCAAATTCATGACGGCACGAAGCGGCATGCGAAGCATGCCGCGGAGATCCTGTATGCTGCTTTAAAAGATTAGAATTTCCAACGTACAAAAGCCTCCATAGCTTCGTATTCTGCGAGGCCTAATGCATTGTAGATAGAAGCTGTTGCCCGGTTTCGCTCTTCTGCTCTTTGCCAAAATTCCCGGGAATCATCTCCCTGGAACACTACGCCATCTTTTTGAGATTGGTGTTTGAAGATACCCATTCTCTTTTTGAATACTTGATCTGGGGACATAGGTACCGCCATTTCGATTTGATCGATATCCCATTCTGCCCAAGCACCTTTGTAGAGCCAAACCCAGCAATTTTTCATGTATTCTCGGTGCTTCAAACGAGTTACAGCTTCTAAAATAGCATCTAGGCAAACTTTATGAGTACCATGTGGATCTGCTAGGTCTCCGGCTGCATAGATTTGATGTGGCTTAATTTCTTCGATTAGATCCATCACAATTTTGATATCTTTTTCACCGATGGGCTTTTTGCGAATGGTCCCCGTTTCGTAGAAAGGCATTTCAAGAAAGTGCGCATTTTCTTTTTTGATCCCTACAAAACGGCAGGTATTTTTCGCTTCACCTTTTCTTATTAAGCCTTTGATTTCTCTAACGGCAGGAATATCTATCTCAGAGTCAGGTTTATTCTTCAGGAATTTGATAGCTTCCTTGTAGATGCGATTCGCTTTCGCATTTGGGCTTTCAAATTTCTCATTGAAATCAACTACAAATTCAGCAAAACGAAGGGCTTCATCGTCTGCTACGGCAATGTTTCCTGTCGTTTGGTACGCAACATGTACATCATGTCCTTGGTCGTGAAGCCGTTGAAAAGTTCCTCCCATAGATATAATATCATCATCAGGGTGCGGGCTAAAAATGAGCACCTTCTTTTTTGCAGGGAAGGCACGCTCTGGTCGATGCGTGTCATCTGCATTGGGTTTTCCGCCTGGCCAACCTGTGATGGTATGCTGTAAATAATTGAAAACTTCGATATTAATCTCATAGGCTTGGCCATATAAGGAAAGTAGGTCTGATAACCCATTTTCATTATAGTCTTTCGATGTAAGCTTCAAAACGGGCTTCTGCAAACTTAATGAAAGATGTGTGACGGCCTTTTTAATCATACTTCGATCCCAATTAACTGAATCGACTACCCAAGGGGTTTTGATGCGAGTTAACATGGAAGCAGCGGTTTCATCTAAGATGAAAGAGGCATTGGGATGTAATTGCAAGTAGGAGGCAGGAATGTCGGAGTTGACAGGTCCTTCCACTGCTTTTGCCACACTATTCGCTTTGTGTTCTCCCCAGGCAATTAAGACAATCTTTTTTGCCTTCATTATACTGTCGATACCGAGCGTTATTGCTTTTTTAGGTACCTTTTGCAGTCCACCAAAATCAGCAGAAGCATCGATCTTAGTTGTAATGTCTAAGGTCATTAAACGTGTTTTTGAATTAATTGTGGAGCCAGGTTCGTTAAAACCGATGTGCCCATTACGTCCAATTCCTAATAAATAATAATCGAAGCCGCCTAGTCGCTCAATCTTTGCTTCATAGTCCCTACAAAATTCTGGAATTTTTTCTAGTGCTAGAGTTCCGTCTGGTAAATGGTAATTTGTTACCGGTATATCGATATGATCAAAGAGTTGTTCCTTCATGAAACGTACATAACTTTGAATGGAATCCGGCTCCATTGGATGGTATTCATCTAGATTAAAAGTGATTACATTTTTAAAACTCAAGCCTTCTTCCCGGTGAATGCGGATTAATTCCTGGTATACTTTTTTAGGTGAAGAGCCAGTGGCGAGGCCTAAAATACTTGGTTTGCCAGCTTGGTTATTTTTGCGAATAAGATCCGAAATTTCTTTGGCTACTGATTTAGAGGCTAAGTCTGAATCTGAAAAAATATGAGTTGGAATGCGTTCAAAGCTAATTTCTTGTTCCATGATCTTATTTTTTTGTGTTTTTAGAAGCTACGATAATTAAATCGAGAGCCAGTATTTGGAAAATACGTAAAATGGTTTTTAGTGCAGGATTGCCTTTGCCTAATTCAATGCTATGAATGGTTTTAATAGCTACACCACTTTGTTGACTTAGTTCTTCTTGTTTTAAGCCAATAGCATTTCGTTTTTCTCGAATGATTTGTCCAAATACTTTTAAATCCATATGTTGATAGGTTTTAGACAAATGTAAATAAAAATACGTTAATTCAATAACATCGGAATTATGTTACTGATATTGTTTCATAATGTCTATTTTCCATTTATCATAATTTAACCTTACAGAAAAAACAATTCCCGTATCTTTGAGTTTTGAATAGTATGCGACCATTAATACTTTTTGTTTTTCTTGTTTTTCCAGGAATTGTTTTGGCTCAGAAATCTACCGTAAGTGGCTATGTTAAGGAGGCTGCAAGTGGAGAAGGCCTTATAGGTGCGAGTGTTTATGTAAAAGAACTTAAAACAGGTAACGTAACAAATACGTACGGATTTTATAGTTTAACTCTTCCGTTCGGCAAGTACACTTTAGTATTTTCCTCTTCTGGTTTTAAGAAGCGTGAAAAAGAGATTGTGGTAGCCGCTAAGTCTCAAGAATTGTCTCTTGAATTGGTAGCCGATTCACAAGAATTAGCCGAGGTAATTGTCAACGCACGTTCAAATGATGAGAATGTGAGAGGGATTGAGATGTCTGTTAATAAGGTGGATATTAAAACAATACGTAAAATACCTGCCCTTTTGGGGGAGGTTGATTTAGTTCGTGCCATTCAATTATTACCTGGGGTTTCTACTGTGGGAGAGGGTGCTTCTGGATTTAATGTTCGTGGTGGTGGTGTAGATCAAAATTTAGTCTTACTAGATGATGCACCTGTGTATAATTCATCCCATCTTTTTGGTTTCTTCTCTGTATTCAATCCAGATGCGGTAAAAGATGTTAAGTTGTTTAAAGGGGGTATTCCTGCCATGTATGGTGGTCGTGCTTCTTCGATTTTGGATGTAAAAATGAAAGAGGGTAATGCGAAGAAATTAGAGGTGAACGGAGGAGTAGGGGTCATTTTCTCTCGTCTATCTATAGAGGCTCCCATCGTTAAGGATAAAGCCTCATTTATCGTGGCTGCACGTCGTTCTTATATTGATATTTTAGCAAAACCCTTTTTGACTGGAAATAATGCCAATGCCGCTTTTAATTTCTATGACTTGACGGCTAAAGTGAATTACACCATCAACTCTAAAAATACTGTGTTCATGTCGGGTTATTTTGGACGCGACGTGTTTGGGACAGGATTTGGTTTTGATTGGGGTAATTCCACCTTGACAACTCGTTGGAATCATGTGTTCTCGAATAAGTTATTTTTAAATGCGACAGCTTTCTACAGTAATTACGATTACATGTTAGATTCTGACATTGAAAATAAGCGTCCCAATGATTCTTTTAAATGGACATCAAATATAGAGAATCTGAGTATCAAACCTGATTTTACCTATTATGTAAGACCTGATAATACCATCAGTTTTGGGGGGCAGTTGCTTTCTTATGATTTTACACCTGGAAAAGCCAACGCAACTTCTAATGGTGAGAAAAGGCAGTTTGGTCAAGCTAATAAACGGGGGATTGAATCATCTGCCTACATTGGACATGATTGGAAACTTAACGCTTGGTTGACGGTTCAATATGGAGTTCGATACTCTAATTATGACTATAAAAGTTTGAATGGCGAATATTATGATCGAATTCCGGTTCCACTTAGTACGGAAAATCCATCAGGGTACGTATTAAAAATTAATCAAACAGACCCCGACGCGGTTGTTGCTTCTTATGGAAATTGGGAGCCTCGATTTGCCATGAATGTAACGGCAAACGAGTCGACTTCGTTGAAATTAAGTTATAATCGCTTGGCTCAGTACATTCACTTAATGTCGAATACGGCCGCATCAACGCCATTGGATGTTTGGACTTCATCAACAAATAATATTAAACCCCAGATTGTTGATCAGGCAGCTTTAGGATTTTTTAAAAATTTTGGGGCTGATGGGAATAATTATGAATCTTCTGTCGAGGTGTATTATAAAGACATGCAAAATCAAATTGATTATGCTGATCGAGCTAATTTATTTCTTAATCCCTATTTTGAAAAAGACTTATTATTTGGGGATGGTAGAGCATACGGAATTGAATTTTTCTTAAAAAAGAACGTAGGAAAATTAACGGGTTGGGCAAGTTACACCTTAGCAAGAACAGAACGTAAAATAGAGGGCCTTAACAATAATGATTGGTATGCTAATCGATATGATCGTACACATACTCTAAATTTAGTGGGTCAATATTCGCTATCAGATAAATGGTCATTTGGGGCTAATTTCGCTTATATAACAGGTGTTCCTTACACGGTTCCAGCCCAAAAATATATTTTCGACGGGATAGCCTATCCTCAAACGATACCTGGTACACGTGGAAATATTCGTGTACCGGATTATCACCGATTAGATATTTCTGCTACCAAGAAAAATAAGAAAGCCTTATTTGGAAAAGGTAGTTCTGAGTGGGTTTTCTCCGTATATAATTTGTATAATCGGAAAAATCCTTTTTCCATTTACACTAGACCTAACGAAGATAATTCTGTAAAAACAGAAGCGGTTCAATTATCCATCATTGGTTCTTTTGTTCCTGCTGTCACCTATAATTTTTCCTTCTAAGATGAAGCCGTATTTTCTTCTAGTTTTACTGATTGTATTAACTTCTTGTGAGGAGGTAGTTAATCTACCTAGTCCGGTTTCGGATAACTACTTTGTAGTGGAAGCTAGTTTGACTAACTTAAATACGCCTCAGCAAATTATATTATCGCGCTCTCAAGATTATTTTGATCAGACCAATGTGCCTAAAATAAATGGGGCTGAGGTAGTGGTCACAGACACACTCGGAAATAGGTTTAATTTTAAGGAGAAAGTAGCCTCTAGTGGAATTTATGTGTGGGAACCTAGTGAGCTTCAACCTACTATTGGTAAGGTAGGAACCACTTTTACACTTCGTGTAAAGTGGCAGAATGAAGAATTAACGGCTAAGGCTCGATTGAATCGGGTTCCTCCGATAGATTCTATATTATATCAATTCGATGAGGCTAATGGTCGACAATCAGACGATGACAATCCTAAAAATGGCTATGAGGCTCATTTTTTTTCACGAGACATACAAGGTGCTGGAGATTGTTATAGAGTAAAAACGTACAGAAATGATAAGTTATTTAATGATCCTTCTAATTTAACCTTGGTTTATGATGCGGGTTTTCAAAAAGGAGCCATGACGGATGGCTTACTTTTTATTTTACCCATTCGTCGTTCTATTTCTCCTCGACTTTATGTTGAAAAAGATAAAATCAAGGTAGAACTTTGGTCTATCTCAGAGGATCAATTCAATTTTTATACACAAGCTCGATTAGAACTTAATAATGCGGGTTTATTTTCAAGACCCGCGGCTAATATTCCTACCAATATTAAGAATGTTAATCCAGCTTCACGACTACAAGGTGCTGGTTGGTTTGGTGTTTCAGCCGTTAGTAGCTTAGAAACAGTTATTGATCCTAAAAAAGCACGAAAGGGACTAGATTAACTTATTCGAAATAAAATACCAAGCTAATCGTATGTGAATTGTACTGATTGAACCTAGAGAATGCAGATGAACCTCCTAAAGAGCTCAGATACAAGTTATTCACACCATGAGAAAATTTTAATTCAGGATTGAATTTAAAAAATTTATAAAATTGTTCGAATCCGAATCCATATTCCAAGGAAACATCCGTGGTTTTCGCTTGAATTTGCTCCCCTGTTCTTTTTACATTTGCTTCAATACCTAATTTAAATCCACCCATTATATAAATTCGGTGGTTCTTTCTTCGAAGCGATCGGTACTTTAAATTGACGGGAATTTCTAGCCATGTAGATTCTCTGAAATAGCTTTTTGTTGTATTTATTCCCGTGGGTGTTACTTCATTAAACTCTATCTGGCGCTCATACAGGGCGATATTTAATCCAGAACGAACCTCATAATGTTTATCATAAGCATAATTAACAGTACCTCCAATTTGGAATCCTGATGTCTTAGGTGAGCTTGCATTTAAGGCTAATGAGGGCGCAGCATTTGATAGGTATTTAGGAGCTGCTCCTAAAAGAAAATTAGTAGATGCGTGACTAATCATAAACCCGAAATGGACGGGTTTATTGTCATAATATTCATCATGCAATTGAACGTATTTATGTACCTGGCTTTTTAGGGAAAAAGAGAGGCAAAGGGCTATAATAAATCCGTTGAAGATGCTTTTTTTCACGCGTTTTTTGCTTTTTTATGTCCTAAGTAGATAGAACAAATTCCTCCCGTCATCGGGATCCATTGTGTATTTATAAATCCACATTCTTCATAAATTTTCAGGAAGTCTTTTCCATCTGGAAAGGCTTGAACGGATTCAGGAAGGTAGGTATAAGCAGCTGGGTCTTTGGAAATTAATTTACCTAATACCGGCAAACAAAATTTCGAATAGAAGCTATAAAGCTGTTTCATTGGAAAATTTTTAGGATTCGAAAATTCTAAAATCAAGCAATGTCCACCTGGTTTTAATACACGGTTCATCTCTTTCAAACCTTTATCTAAGGTTTCATAGTTTCTAACACCAAAACTAACGGTAATCGCATCGAAACTATTGTCTGAGAAAGGAATTTTTTCAGAATCTCCTTTTTGCAAAGAAATGATGTTATTTAATCCTAATTTTTTAATTTTTTCCACTCCAAAGGATAACATCCCCTCAGAAATATCAATTCCAACTATTTTTTCAGGCTTAATTTTTAAGGCTTCAATCGCAAAATCGCCTGTACCGGTAGCAATATCTAAAACGGATTTGATACCCTTATTTTGTAATAATTTGATCGCTTTTTTGCGCCAAATAATATCAATCCCTCCACTTAATAAATGATTCAGAAAATCATATTTATGGGAGATGGAATTAAACATGTCAGCGACTTGTTCTTTTTTTCCTTTGGACTGATTCTTGTAGGGTACTACCATAATAATTGAGAATTGGTTACGAACTAAACCAGTTCTATAAGCCAATGTTTCATAAAATTACCAAAAAAAATCGTTTAAAGCGCGCTCATATGGAAAACTGTCACCATGATCCACATGATGGCAAAGCTGATAACTAGGGATATGTTCACTAAAGAAGCGGCAAGTGGTGTATTTAGATTCAATTCATCTGAATAGGTGATAACGGTCATTCCTACGGGTAAGATCAGACATAGCATCAATAGGTTCCTAAATCCTAAATCGAAGGGCAGGAGATAGAAGCAAATGCCACCAACTAAAAAACCCATAAAATAGCGAAGACTTAGTACTTGGAAAACTCGGAAATAGGTTTTTTTAGTGAGACGAACGCTGAAGTAAATTCCCATTAAAAGTAACACAATGGATTTATTGCCAGATGCAATGGTTGAAATGATGTCTAGCGCAAATGACGGAAACTTAATCCCTACTAAATTAACGACTACTCCAAGGACCATCGCTTGCAGCGGTGGAAGTGATATGATTCTACTGAAAATGTGTTTGGCAATGTTATCATTTTTAGGCTCGCGACTGAAATAGTTGCTCATTCCGTAATTCACAAAGAAGTTCACTACTGAATTCCCTAGATCAAACATAATGGCATAAGTCAACCCCTGTATTCCAAAAATTCCTTCAATCAAAGGATAAGCAAAGATTCCTAAATTAAATCCCGCACTTCCAACGGTCATTACTCCTCGGTTTTCGGGTTCTATATTTTTGAATAAGTGAAATGCGGTGAAGGATAAAAACATCCCAAAAAACATCGCAATCAACGGAAGGTAGATGAGGTCCCAGGTAATGTTCACTCGAATCATTGTGGAGAATACTAATGCCGGGAAAGTGGTATGCATCAGGAATTTCGATATCGATTTCCCATCATTTTCCTGAATAAATCCTGCACTTTTTAACGCATAACCAATGGCAATAATACAGAGAGCAGAACCAAAAACGATATTAGGATCAGTCATTTACGCGGGTTTAGGAAGTGAAATACGGAAAGTAGAACCTTTACTTATTTCAGTGGACTTTAAAATTAATTTCCCTTCATGGTAATTTTCGATAATTCGTTTTGCTAATGTTAAGCCCAAGCCCCAACCCCTTTTTTTGGTAGAAAAGCCGGGAGAGAAGATTTTAGAAGTATTACTGGCCAAGATTCCTTTACCTGTATCATTTATATCAATATGAATTTGATTATTCTTACCTTCTTTTAATTCAATTCTCAGATGACCATTTCCACTCATGGCATCTACTCCATTTTTACAAATATTTTCAATCACCCATTCAAACAGGTATTTATTGATATTCGCTAATTGGTTAGCGGCTAAAGAGGAATGAATTTCAATCGTGACTTTAGATGAAATGCGAATTTTTAAATAGTTGATAAATGCTTGAATCACAGACTCGATATCCTCTAGTTTTAATATAGGAGCTGATCCAATATTAGAGAATCGAGTGGTGATCGTTTCTAATCTTTGGATATCTTTCGATAATTCCAACACGATATCGGGATTGATATGCGGCTCATTTCTCAATAATTCTACCCAGGCTGTTAAAGAAGAAAGGGGGGTTCCTAATTGATGAGCCGTTTCTTTTGCTAATCCTACCCAAACCCTGTTTTGCTCCGCTCTACGTGAATAGGAAAGAAAGATGTAACCTAAAAATCCGATGATTAATACCACTAATAATTGTGAAAGTGGATAGTAGCGTAATAATTTCAACAGTTTCGAATTTCCATAATAGATGTATTCTTTCTGAAAACCCATATCCATTTCGATGGGTTTATTGTTCTCAGCAATTATCTCAGCTAACTTCTGTTGTAAAATTTCTTGCTTCTGTTCTGTACTTAGTGTCTCTGTTAAGGGGATGTTGATGGAATTCAAATGCCCGGATCCATCTTTCCAAATCACCGGGATCGTATTATTCTCGTTTACTTTTTTGATTCGCTCAAAAAAGAAATTGATGTCTGCGTTATTATCACTGGTCAGCGCATAGCGAATAGTCTCCGCATATAACTCGATTTGTTGTTTCTCCCGTTCCTCCAGCTTGGTTACCAAGCCATCAGTGAAGTACAAAGAGAACCCTGCCATCACCACACTAACCGCAAAAAAGGCCACCTTCAACCAGGTATCGCGGTTGTAAAAGGCTAAGGGCAAGGAAAAATCTTTTACTAGTTTCATAATTCTTACCCTTAAAAGGGTACGTTCATCACAAATTACCAACCGTTTATCCAAAATCACAAATAAATTTTATAAGGTACTTTGTATTACATAGTACCTTGTCTATATTTGCATTGTCAAAATAAACAAATAACCCATGGATATTGAAAATGCCAAGGTGCAAATGAGGAAGGGAATACTTGAATTCTGCATCCTTAAAATTATCTCAAAAGGAGAGGTTTATGCCTCTACTATGTTAGCTGAGTTAACTTCTGCGAAGATTATGGTCGTGGAAGGTACGCTATATCCTTTATTAACTCGCTTAAAAAATGCGGGCTTTTTAGACTACCGTTGGGTCGAATCAGCCTCCGGACCGCCTAGGAAATATTATCTATTAACAGAAAAAGGACAAGAGTTTTTAACTGAAATGTCCGAAACATGGGACGAATTGCAGTCCTCCGTTAACCAAATCTCAAACGCTTCCCTAAAGGCATAACGAAAACACACATGAAAAAGACTTTATCAATTAACATTGCTGGATTTGTCTTCCACATCGAAGAGGACGCCTACGCTACTTTAGATGCATACTTAAAATCCATTCATGCGTATTTCGCGTCATTTGAGGGATCGAAGGAAATTATCGCCGATATTGAATCGAGTATTGCGGAGAAGTTTTGGAACATCAGAGAAACAGATAAAACCGAAGCTATTTCCCAGGCACACGTGGATGCCTTAATCGCTTCCTTAGGAACAGTTGCTGATTTCAAGCAAGTGGAAGAGGTAGAAGACAAGAAGGAAGGCTATACCGCACCTAAATCAGAAGAAGGTCCTAAAGTTTTCCGTCGTGACATCACCCGCAAGCAATTGGGTGGAGTGGCTGCTGGTATTGCGCGCTATTTTCAAGTAGACCCGATCTGGGTGCGGTTGATTTTATTAGTATTGCTGAGCGCAAGTTTCCCCTTGTTTCATCTTGGAAATGTTGTTTTCTGGGCTTATATCATTCTTTGGGCAGCCATTCCAGGTGAAATGAATCCGGATGATGATAAATCCTATCGCAAGTTTTACCGTGATCCGGAGAAAAAAGTGATCGGTGGTGTAATGGCGGGTATTGCGGCCTATACTGGCTGGGATGTAGGTTTATTACGCGTGATAGCGGTTTTATCGGTTGGATTGTTTGGGTCGGGTGTGATTGCCTACCTAGTTATTTTAGTCATTACTCCTGAGGCGAAAACGATGAAGGATAAGATGGAGATGACCGGTGAGCCGATTACCTTGGAAAATATTGAGAACAATATTAAGAAGAGTATTCAGCCGAATGAGACCGAAGAGAAGGCGTTAACGAAGGTATTATTATTCCCATTCCGTATCGCTGCGACTGTATTCAGCGCTTTGAAAGGACCTTTGAATATCATTCGTTGGATCGTTCAAATCTTCGTAGGAATCATTTTGTTGATTTTAGCAATTGCCTTTATTGTTGCTTTAGTGGCCTTGTGTACCTTCGGTTTCACAGGTATTGATCAAGGGCAGTTCGTTCACATGGGACCATTGCCTCTTTATTTAATCGCGAAAGATTTGCCTCTCTGGGCGATACCTTCATTAGTTTTGGCCTTCTTACCCGTCTTTGTTTCGATCGCTATCGCTGGTATTTCACTATTAGCGAATCGCAAATTCTACAATAAGGCCTATAAGATTGCTTCTACGACGATGGTGATTGTGGGATGGGTGGGCTTATTCGCAGCGGCAGCTTTCTATGGCCGTAACTTCCAACGCTCGGCGTCCTACAATCAAGTCAAGGATATAGCGGTTTCAGATTCTACGACTTATGTGTTAGACATCGATAAAAAGGATAACGAAACGATCTGGCAAATGATGTTAGGGGAGAAGGTGGAAGAGTTAGGCTTTGAATTTGAAGACGATGAAGATAACCATGATTATAACCAAGAACGTTTTAATCGGGCCAATATCGAAATTGAAGGCTATGACGGCAAAACCATTCAAGTGATTCAATATGCGAAATCTCAGGGTTTAACGCGTAAGGAAGCGGAGTCGAATGCCAAAAAGATCAAGTATAATTACCTGCAAAAAGGGAAAGACTTACGTTTCGATACGCATTTTGGTCTTTCTGACGCACGGTTTAGAGCGCAACGCTTGAGAGTGAAGATTATGATTCCTTATGGTAAATCTTTTAGTATGACTCGTGACTTTGCCCACTATATGGATAATGTGATAGAAGGGGGTTATTTCCACGAAGAAGGCCAAGATTTATTCATTGGTTCTTTATGGACATTCTCTGCAGATAAAGGCTTGATTTGCCTAAACCGGATTCCTCATTCGGACGAAGAGTCGAAAGACGAAGACTTCTCTGATGAGAAAGTTGGTTTCACCATCACGAAGGACTTGCAAAATTTCACCTCCATTCAAGGTTTGAATACGGAATCATCTCAAATCAAAATCACGCGTGGAGATCTTCCTAAGGTTACCTATAAAGGAAACCAGGCCTTAGAAAGTTCGGTTCACGTGGAAAACAACGTATTGATCGTAGACAAAATTCAACCGGGTATCCAGGTAGAGATTGTGGTGCCAGAATTGACTAAGGTTGAGTTAGGGGGAAATGCAAGTACTGAAATCGAAGGATTTACGTCTTCCACTTTAGATGTTATTTTACGCGGATTCCATTCTTTAACGCTAAAAGGTGGTGGAGTGCAATTAAATGCGGCTTTATTTGATTCTGCGGAGTTAATTGCTTCGGATTTTGCAGTCGAAAAAGCTTTTGTTTCTCTGGATAAATATGCCAAAGTAGAGTTAAATGCCTCTAAAACGGTACAAGGGAAGAAATATGAAAGTTCGAAATTCTCGAATAAAACAAACGCCGGTGTGAGTTATAAATGGAGTGTGTTAAAATAATATGCAACCTTTTTTGATCGCTTTGCATCTAGCAACAAATTCAAATAATATGAAAAAAATCTTGTCTTTATTCGCCGCCTTTTTAGTCGTTTTTAGTTCATTCGCAGATCCTGCCGTAATTACTAAAAAATTCAAAGTAGCTAATTTCAAATCCATCGAGTTAGGGAGTGCCTTCGAAGTGCATGTTCACAAAGGGAATGTGTATACTGTTTCTATTACGGGACGTGAAAAAGATTTGGAAGATATAGAGGTTACCTCTTCCGCTGGGAAATTGCAGATTAGTTATGAGTCAACCTGGAATTGGGGTTGGAATAATAATCGATCTAAAGTAGTCGTTAATATTACCCTTCCTCGTCTTGAAAGTGGAGAATTTACGGGTGCTTGTAAAGTTGATTTACAAGGATTTACTAATGAAGAGGAAATGCGTTTGCTATTCTCTGGGGCAGCAAAAGGAGTAGCTGAGGGTCTAAGAACCGATAAATTACGCATAGAATTAAGCGGTGCTTCAGACTTTAAAATGAGCGGTCAATCTGATTACTTAAAGGTAGATGCCTCGGGGGCTAGTAGCTTGAAAGCCTTGGAGTTTCTATCTCGGAATGTAGATGTGGAAGCCTCGGGTGCTAGTAATGCACAATTACATGTACAAAAAACCTTACAAGTAGATGCCTCTGGTGCTTCCCATGTGAAATACAAAGGAAGTCCCTTGATCAAGAAAGATCTTTCTGGCGCGGCATCGCTACACCAGGTTAATTAAATAGTTTTTCACCTGCCTCGATGCGAATCGGGAGGGTGTTTTCCGCGGGAGGTATAGGACAGGCGAAATCTTCATTGTAAGCACAATAGGGATTATACGCTAGATTGAAGTCCACCCGCAACCGATTGTTTTTTACAGTTGTTAGGGGTATATCTAGAAAACGTCCGCCTCCATAGGTTTCTTTGGGGGCGGATTTGTCTTTAAACGGGAGAAAGAAGTCCCCGTTCTCGCGTTGATATAAGGTTAGTGTAACAGAGAAAGTCTGGATATCTGCTTTGATTTTGCCAAATAAAATTAATTTCTCCGTGGTTCCATCCGTCATTTTTATATCTACCGATTGCGCTTTTTCGGCTTTTTCTATGACGAAGTTTATAATGTAATCTTTATTAAAGGGAAAGTAATTGAGACCCTTGAAGGATGTTTTGTCTTTAATGGGAGAATCCTCTGAACTCGCAAAGCTTTCATCTTTCGCCTTTCGGATTTTTTGTACGTCTGTCCCTGTTTCTTCTACGGGTTTAGTCGTGGGAATACTAAAATAGGCTAGTAGTACGATGATTGGAATCAGAAAGAGGAACCATTTGTTGAATTTCATAGGAATGCGTGTAATTTTGGGTTCGTAAAAATAACAATTAATTCAGATGTTTACAGGTATTGTAGAAGCGATGGGCTCGCTGGTGAGGAAAGAAGCAAAAGAGACTAACGTTGAATTTTGGTTCACATCTCCTTTTACACAAGAGTTAAAGGTGGATCAATCCTTGGCTCACAATGGGGTGTGTCTGACTGTGGTAGAGATTACAGGTGACCAATACCGTGTCACAGCCATCGATGAAACCTTGCAAAAGACGAATATAGGCGATGTAGCAATTGGCCAAAAAGTAAATCTGGAACGCTGCATGGCTGCGAATGCGCGTTTTGACGGGCATATCGTACAAGGCCATGTGGATTTAACCGGAATTTGCACTGAAATAAAAGATCAGCAGGGAAGTTGGGAATATCGCTTCAGCTATCCGAAAAGTAGTGGACACGTGACAGTCGAAAAAGGCTCGATTTGTGTGAATGGGACAAGCTTAACGGTAGTAGATTCGCAAGATGATTCTTTCACGGTTTGTATCATTCCTTATACCTACGAACACACTGTTTTTCATCAACTAAAAATAGGGGATCGCGTAAACTTAGAATTCGATATTCTAGGTAAGTATATTAAGAAATTAATGCAGCGATAGCCTTATTCACTTTTTCAAAGCCAAAACGCTTCCAAGCGATTTCTTTTTGCTCTTGAATCTCTTTCAGGCCTAGATTACCTATGCTTCCTAAGTGCGAGTGATTGATCTCTCGTGTGCTTCCGTCGAAAGCACCTTCTTCGATCTTTTTACCCACGATTTGGTAAGCCTCCCTGAACGGAACTCCTTGAACCACTAATTTATTCACTTCTTCTACCGAGAACAATAAATCGTATTTCGAGTCTACTAAGAGGTCTTTCTTTACTTTCATATGACTGACCATGTAGTGGGTGATCTCTAAACCATCTAAAACTTCTTCGATAGCTGGCATCAATAATTCCTTGGTTAATTGGAATTCGCGGTGATAACCGGATGGTAAATTGCTGGTTAATAACTGCAATTGGTTAGGAAGGGCCTTTAATTTATTGGCTTTTCCTCTGAGCAATTCGGCTACGTCTGGATTCTTCTTGTGTGGCATGATCGAGCTGCCAGTCGTTAAGGAGCTTGGGAGTTCGATGAAACCGAAGTTTTGGGAATTGTACAAACACACGTCCATCGCTAATTTGCTCAGTGTCGTAGCGATCTGTGCGATGGCCGTTAAGACATATAATTCGGTCTTTCCACGCGATAATTGGGCATTGACTACGTTCACGTGTGGTGATTCGAAGCCTAATAATTCCGTCGTGTATTTTCTGTCCAATGGAAACGAAGAGCCGTATCCTGCGCCAGAACCCAAGGGATTCTTGTTCGCCAAACGGAAGGCCGCCTCTAATAATTCAATGTCTTCTACCAGGCTTTCCGCATAAGCTCCGAACCAAAGTCCAAAAGAAGACGGCATTGCAATCTGTAAATGCGTGTAACCAGGTAATAAATCGTTTTTGTGGGCTTCGCTTTTGGCGATTAATAAATCAAATAAACGCTCCACGGAATCCGCAATGTGCTGGATTTCAGCTCGCATGAATAACTTTAAATCCACTAAAACCTGGTCGTTTCTGGAACGTCCCGCATGGATTTTCTTGCCTTGATCACCTAATTTCTGCGTTAATAGATACTCGATTTGGGAGTGGACATCTTCCATTCCGTCTTCGATCGTGAAATTACCTGCATCGATTTGCGCATATATAGCCTTCAATTCTGCGCAAAGAGGCCCTAATTCCTCAGCACCTAAAAGCCCTACTTTTTCTAGCATCGTGATGTGAGCCAGGGAACCCAGCACATCATAGCGCGCTAATTGCAAGTCATACACGGGGTCATTCCCGATCGTGAATTTCTCGATTTTAGCGTCTGTCGTCTGATTTTCTTTTTGCCAAAGTTTTGCCACAATCTTATTTGCTAAGTTGAACTAATAGATTTTGATAGGTTTGGATGCCCTGTTTTAGTTCATCCAAGAAGATAAATTCGTCTGCCGTGTGGGATCTGCTGGAGTGTCCGGGACCGATTTTCGCAGAAGGTATCGTTAGTAAAGCTTGATCAGACAGTGTAGGTGATCCGAATAAAGGAATCTCTAATTCTTTTGCCGCTTGAACGAGTGGATGCGTTTCCTCCATCTTGCTGGAATGTAGGCGCATAGACCGCGGAGTTAATTCTGCCTCAACGATCGTTTTCAATTCAGCTAATACCTCCTCTAGCGAATAACATTCATTCACCCGGCAATCAATTACGTAATCACAGGTATCAGGAACTACGTTATGCTGCTTGCCTGCATTGATGACAGTTACCGTTGTTTTTACAGGCCCTAATAGCTCGGAAACCTTCGCGAACGAATGGTTTTGGATGTTTTGGATATCCTCTAATGCTAAATAAATCGCATTCACCCCCTCATTTCTTGCCGCATGTCCTGCAATTCCTTTTACTTTCGCATCTACCACCATCAGACCTTTTTCGGCGATAGCCATGGCGCAATCCGTCGGTTCACCCACGATTGCAAAATCGATGTGAGGTAATTCGCCAGATTTCAAAAGTGCCTCAATTCCACCTGTTCCAGAGATTTCCTCTTCGGCGGTAGCTGCAATAACTAGATTAAAACCTAGATTCTCTTTTGCGTAAAAGGATACGAAGGTGGCAATCAAGCAAACTAAACTAGCGCCGGCATCATTTGATCCCAATCCTATAAGTTTACCTTCCTGTTCAGTAGCCTTGAACGGATCAAATGTCCAAGAGGCATTTGCCTTCACCGTATCGTGGTGAGAGTTCAATAGAATTGTGGGTTTCGACGCATCGAAATGCAAATTAGAAGCCCAGACATTATTCCCTACACGTTTAGTAGAAATGCCCTGCGCCGCAAAAAAATCTTCCAAAATCTGCGCCGTCCCTTGCTCCTCTTTACTTAATGAAGGGCAAGCTATTAGCTGAGCTAATAGGTCTTTTGCGACTAGAAATTGAGATTCTTGGTACATGTTAGGCACTAATTTTAGTTCCAATGTCTGCTTTCTGTAGATTATCCGCATGGCACAATCTTACTACCGAAACGCCGGCAGAGATGGCCTTTAAGGCATTTTCTAATTTTGGAATCATCCCCGCGGAGACAATACCTTTTTCTTTTAGGTCTTGAAAAGAGGCAGAATTAATAGAAGAAATAACAGAATCATCATCTGCAGGATCTAATAAAACACCTTTCTTTTCGAAACAATAGGTTAGTGTAACGTCGTACACCGAACAGAGGGCAATAGCCAAAGCCTGTGCCATTGTATCCGCATTCGTATTCAACAATTGACCTGATGCATCTGCCGTAATGGGAGCATAGACTGGAGAGAAACCTGCTTCTACTAATCCCGAAAGTGAGGACGCATTCACGTGTATAATATCACCCACAAAACCATAATCAATCGGCTGAGCTGCTCTTTTCTTGGAAACAACGATTCCGCCGTCTAATCCAGTTAAACCTAGGCTATTACAGGAAAGGGCCTGTAAGTCTGCCACGATGGATTTATTAATCCAGCCGGCATAGACCATGGTGACGATCCGAAGACTCTCTTCGTCAGTCACACGTCTTCCTTCGATCATTTTACTCTCAATTCCCATGGAAGCGGCCATTTGTGTGGCAATTTTGCCACCGCCATGTACGAGAATTTTAGGGCCTTCAAGTGAAGCAAAATCTGTCAAAAAGCTAGCCAAAGCGCTCGGATTGTCGATGACATTCCCGCCTATTTTGACTACTTGAAGATTTGGCTTAGATGACATATCTAGAATAAATAAGGGCTTTCCGTTCTCATTAAGGTTAATATCATCTCTTTCAAGACGGCTTGCGCAGCCCAAACCCGATTTCCAGCTTGCTGAATCACAATCGAATTAGGAGAATCAATTACTTCATCAGCCACGACTAAATTCCGTCTTACCGGTAGGCAGTGCATGAATTTAGCGTTATTAGTCAAGCTCATCTTAGCGGCATCGACCATCCAAGCTGGATCAGAAGAAAGGATCTTTCCGTAGTCCTGGTAGGATGACCAGTTTTTGGCATAAATAAAATCAGCACCCTCATACGCCTCTTTCGGATCGTTACAAATCTTTGCATTACCAGCGAATTCTGGGGCTAATTCATAGCCTTTCGGATGCGCAATGGTAAAATCTACGTCCGCCTTGTTCATCCATTCCGAGAATGAATTGGGCACGCATTGCGGTAACGCTTTCACGTGTGGGGCCCAGGTTAGCACCACTTTAGGGCGTTCTACCGTCTTGAATTCGTTAATGGTAATTAAATCCGTTAAGGATTGCAAAGGATGACGCGTGGCAGACTCTAAGCTGAGCAAAGGACGACCAGTATATTTTATAAATTGATTGAGTACTTGTTCGCTGTAATCGAGCTCTCGGTCTATTAAACCTGGGAAACTACGCACACCGACGATGTCACAATAAGAACCTACTACTGCTGCAGCTTCCGAAATGTGCTCTGCTTTATCACCGTTCATGATGACGCCTTCGTTCATTTCCAATTGCCAAGAATCAGCGCCCACATTCATAATCATAACCTCCATTCCGAGGTTTTGGGCTGCTTTTTGGGTGGAAAGTCGCGTCCGAAGACTAGAATTAAAGAATAATAGACCGAGTGTACGGTTTTTCCCAATGTGCTTATCAGCATACGGAGTTTTCTTCATCAACAAGGCTTCGTTAACCAAGTTTTGAATATTGTAGGCGTCATTAACTGAAGTAAAATTTTGCATGCTTTTAGCTGTCTAACATTCGCAATTCAGCAAAAATACTTAAAAAGATCAGTAACGACGGTGTTCCCAAGTGAAAACTTGTATCGGGTTTTCTAGCGTTAGTGTTTTTTTACCCGTTTGAAAGAAGTGATTTTTCTCCAAAACCCGTTGTGATCCTTCATTATCCACCGGTGTTTCTGCTCGCAATACCCTTAGCTCAGTATCTTGAAATGCCCAATCGCATAAAGCTTGCACAGCCTCCGTAGCGATTCCTTGACCTCTGTATTTCTGATCTAACGCATAGCCAATCTCGGTAGTTCCTTCATTATCTGGAAGTCCTGCAAGTCCTAATCCCCCTACAGAGCAGGACGTGGAGTTGAGGATTATTTCCCAATTTGTGTACCAATAAAAATCCAAGGGAAATTTAGCCGTCTGAGGAATCCAATAATTGTTTAATGCTTGAATGGTTTCTTGCTCATAAAACAATTCCATTTCCCAAGTGTTAGGTTGAAGTTCTAGTATTTTTTCTAGACCTTTGCGCCCCAATTGCTTCCAGATTAACAATTGCTGGTGGTTCAATGGGATTAAAGTAAGACGAGGTGTTTGGAGTTTGATCATGATATTGGACTACAAATTACCCATTTTGGTCGCAAAAAAGAAGGCCTTTAAATAGAATGTTCAAATTTTGCATTCGTTAAATACGATTTTAAACAACACATAATGAAACAAATTATCACATTATTCGCACTGATGAGCTTATCATTTACGGCTATCTCTCAAGTTCCTGGTGGATTTGGTGGTTTCGGTGCAGCGCCTAAGAAAGAGACAGTTATTCCTGGTACAGCGCAATCGACGCCTAAAGGAAGTGCAAAAATCATCGGATTCCTTTTAGATTCGACAGATTCAAAGCCAGTGGAATTCGCCACTTTGGCCCTTATCAATACCAAGACCAATAAACCAGTCGATGGTACTGTTGCAGACGGCGTAGGTAAATTTACCTTAAATAAAGTCGCAGTAGGATCGTATAAAATTGTGGCATCATTCATTGGGTATGATAGCAAAACAATTTTTGTGAATGTGACTGAAAAGAATGATGACCAGGATTTAGGTGTGATTAAATTAGCACAAAGTTCTAAAATGCTTTCAGAGGTAACAGTAGAAGGCCAGCGCGCCTTAATTGAAGAGCGTGTGGATCGTACGGTATACAATGCAGAAAAAGATGCCTCGAATCGTGGGGGAGATGCAACGGATGTCTTGAAAAAAGTTCCTATGCTTTCTGTCGACCTAGATGGTAACCCTTCATTACGTGGTTCTACGAGTGTGAAGGTGCTTATTAATAACAAGCCATCTACTATTATGGCTTCTAGTATTGCGGATGCCCTTCGTCAAATTCCAGCTGATATGATTAAAACGGTGGAGGTTATTACATCTCCCTCAGCAAGATATGATGCAGAAGGTTCAGCAGGTATTATTAATATCGTAACGAAAAAGAATACTTTACAGGGATTAACACTTTCATTTGATTCTTCTGCAGGTGTCCGTGGTTCGAATTTATCATTAAATGGAAACTTTAGAAACAAAAATTGGGGAATGTCTCTAGGTGGTTTTGGACGTTCAGAGTATAATGTGATTGGTAAATTTCAAAGTACTCAAATCACGACCAATAATGGTTTACAGACGACTAACGTTCAGACAGCGGAGACTCTCCGGGAAGGATTGTTTGGGAATTACCAATTAGGTTTTGATTGGGACATCAATAAATTCAATTCCATTACAGCAAGTTCACGTTTTGGTTTACGTAACGGAAATAACTGGCAAGATGGTTTACAGCAAATCAGAAACGGGGTAATCACATCACTTCGTAATACTAATTCCTTAGATAACTCGGCTAACGTTGATATCAATGTGGATTATACACATACTTTTGAAAAACCTCAAAAAGAGTTCTCGATCTTGTCCATGTATAGCCGTAACAATCGAGCTAATGATTTCTATAACTTGATTATGAATCCTAAATCGACTATGTCAGAGATTATGAGTTCAGTCAAGAATGAGAATTCTTCTTATAATGAGGAGGCAACCTTCCAGCTAGATTACCAAACCCCCATTTCTAAAAATCAAATGTTAGAGTTTGGTTCTAAAGCTATCATCCGTAATGTAACCTCGGATTATAAATCGTTTTTAGCTGGATCAAATGGAATTTATACACAAGTCAATTCAGCGATTTTGCCATCCAACGTGTTTGACTATAACCAATATATTTACAGCTCATATGGTTCATACACGGTGACAACGAAAAACAAGTGGAGCATAAAAACGGGTCTTCGTTATGAATACACGGATATTTCAGCCAGCTTCTTAAAGAAAGAAGGTCAAAATACCGTAATTCCGGCCTATGGTGTATTAGTGCCTAGCTTTAATATGTCAAAGACTTTTAAATCAGGAACTTGGAGATTCAGCTATAACCGCCGTCTTCAACGTCCGGGTATTCAGAACTTGAATCCAAACGTAAACGCAACGAATCCTTTGAATATCTCGACAGGTAATCCTACCCTTGCTCCTGAATTCACGAACAACTACGAGGTGTCTTACAGCAAATTCATTAAGCAAACCTACGTTTCGACCTCATTCTTTGTGAGAAATACGACTGGTGCGATTAATCAAATCAGAGAGGTAGTTGGAGATACAGTAAAAACAACTTCTCAAAATATCGGTAATGAAGATGCCTACGGTATGAACATTAATTTAAATGTGAATTTATCTAATAAGTTAATGATCGGTGGTGGGGGAGACCTTTCTTATCTTGTATTAGCCAATAATGTACCTGATCCATTGTTAAATGCGAAGAACCAGGGTCTTCAGTCTAACTTCCGTGTCTATGGTAATTACAATATGGGTAATGGATGGGGAGCCCAAATCTTCTCGTTCTATCGTGTAAATCAAGTTCAGTTACAAGGGTCTCAAGGCGGCTTTGGAATCTATAGCTTAAGCTTTAAAAAGGACTTCAAGAATAAGAAAGGAAGTATTGGTTTTGGTGCGGAGAATTTCTTTACTCCAAATGGTTTTATTATTCGTAGCGAAACTCAAACTCCAATTATCAATTCTAAGAGTGAGAACACGTTGAAAAATATGAACTTTAAAATCAATTTCTCTTACCGAATCGGTAAGATGTCATTCGGACCTACGAAGAAGAAGAAATCAGTTAATAATGATGATACGAAGGGAGAGAGCGATGCACCAGCGGCACCAGTTCAACCAATGGGTATGCCTGGCATGCGTATGGGTGGCGGTGGCGGAGGCTTCGGCGGCGGCGGCCCACGTTAATCTCTCCAATAAAATAGAAAAGGGAACCTATTGTGGGTTCCCTTTTTTTATGGCTTAATCAGCGCGTTTGATTATTTATTACGTTCTATGGTGTAGCTAATGAGATCTCCTAACGAGTTTCTGTACTCGGAGGCAGGGAAGGTGGCTAAGATAGTTCTCGCTTCCTCTGCGATTTCATTCATCTTTTTATTTGCATAGGATAGGCCTCCTGTTGATTTAACAAAATCAATAACCTCTTTTACTTTATTGGAATCTTCTGATTCTTTTTTGATCAATTGAATGATGTGCTTTTTAGTCGAGTTGTCGGTATTTTGAAGGGCATAAATGAGTGGTAAAGTCATCTTTTTTTCTTTGATGTCAATTCCCAAAGGTTTCCCAATTTCAGCATCTCCGTAGTCAAACAAGTCATCCTTAATTTGAAAGGCAATGCCCACTTTTTCTCCGAATAAACGCGCTCTTTCTACCATTTCTGCATCAGCCCCAGCGGATTGAAATCCCACTGCGCAGCAGGCTGCAATTAAGGTCGCTGTTTTCTTGGTAATGATATCGAAATAGATCTCTTCTGTGATGTCTAGTTTTCTAGCTTTCTCAATTTGCAATAATTCGCCCTCTGCCATTTCGCGCACCGCGGTAGAAACCGATTTTAAAAGATCGAAATCTTCGTGCTCGACAGAAAGCAATAGACCTTTAGATAATAAATAATCTCCTACTAAAACGGCGATTTTATTCTTCCAAATAGCATTGATGGAAAAGAATCCTCTTCTATAATTCGAGTCATCTACTACATCGTCATGAACTAAAGTCGCGGTGTGCAATAATTCGATTAGAGCGGCACCCCTGAAAGTTTTCTCCGTTATTTCTCCTACACAGCCTGCTGTCAAAAAAACAAACATCGGACGCATCTGTTTTCCCTTCCTTTGGACAATATAATGCATGATGGTGTCGAGCAACATCACTTTTGTCTTCATGAAAGTTTTGAACTTCCCTTCGAATGCCTTCATCGATTCATCGATAGGGGCTTGAATAGAAGAGATGGAGTAAGGCATGGGGATTGTTTAGGCCAGTAAATTGCGTAAATTTAAACAGAATTGTGAATAAACAGGCATTATGAGCAAGATTTTAGTCTTAGCAGGAGGATCTGTAAAAGGGGCCTTTCAAGCTGGCGTCATTAAAGCACTTTTTGAAAAAGGATATCAGCCAGACGCGATTTATGGTGTGTCTGCTGGGAGTTTAAATGCAGCCTATTTGGTGAATCAATTTGGGCACCAAGTGCACGAGGGGATTCCGATTTCTTATCCACAAGCAGCGCAAGATTTATGGGATTTTTGGGAGACGCGCATTACGCATCCAGAAAGTTTATCTAAACCTTTTAATATCTTTGAATTAGGTTGGACTGCTTTGACAAAGAAGTTCAAAGGCCTCGTGGATACCACTCCTTTACGCAATCTATTGTCAGATGTTTTGAGCATTCGCAATTTGCAGTTAAGTCCTGTAGGTTTGAAAGTTGGGGCTGTCAATGTAATCGAAGGAGCGATGCATTATGTAGATCCTAGTTTTGAAAATTTTCTGGACTATTTAATGGCTTCTTCTGCTGTGCCTATTTTGATGCCCGTGGTGAAGATTGAGGGCGAGAAACGGAAATCCTACCTAGATGGTGGTTTACGTGACGTGGCGCCACTTCATAAAGCCATCTTAGATGGTGCAACAGAAGTTGTTGTTATCGCCTGTCATACGGAGATGATTGAGGGTGGGGATTTTGATTCAGGTGATTTGTTAGCCTTAGTTGACCGCGTGATGGATATTGCGGTGAATGAGATTTTAAACGCGGACCTTCGCTTGCAACGATCTGAAGTAAAGTTGCAAATTATTCGACCTTTGCAGCCCTTAAGTATCGATATTCAGCGTTTCACGAAAATGGATATACGTCGGATGCTGGAGATGGGTTATGCGCTAGGAATGCAGGAATAAAAAAGCCTCGAATTTCGAGGCTTTGATTTTTATACTGACATGATGTCTTTTTCTTTTTCGTTGAAAACTTGGTCTATCTTCAAGATATAGGCATCTGTTTTCTTTTGAATCTTATCTTCCGCCTCTTTAATCGCATCCTCCGATACGCCATCTCCCTTTAATTTCTTAATGCTATTGTTTCCGTCTTGGCGTGCATTACGGATGTTTATTTTAGCTACTTCAATTTCTTGTTTTACTCGCTTTACTAAATCACGGCGACGCTCTTCCGTTAATGGAGGAATAGAAAGACGAATGATTTCACCATCATTCATTGGATTTAATCCCAAGCTAGAATTACGGATTGATTTTTCGATTTCCCCAAAAATACCTTTCTCAAATGGCTTAATCGCAATTGTACGCGCATCAGGAGTAGTAATAGAGGCAGCGCCAGAAATGGGTGTTTGCATGCCGTAATAATCAATGGTCAAGCCATCTAACATAGATGTGTGTGCTTTTCCTGCTCTGATTTTAGATAATTCAATGTTTAAGTGCTTGATAGCGCCGTCCATGGTTTCGACTGCTGCTTCAATATAGAATTCAATTTCTTCCATTTTTCAATTAGCTAATTAATGTACCTACGTCCTCACCTGAAACTAAGGCCGCTAAATTCCCTTCTTTATTCATGTCAAATACAATGATGGGAACGTTATTTTCTTGGCATAAGGTAAATGCCGTTGTATCCATGATTTTTAACCCTTTAGAGATTGCTTCTGTGAAGCTTAATTTCGTGTAACGGGTAGCAGTAGTATCTTTTTCTGGATCTGATGTATACACACCGTCTACGCGTGTTCCTTTTAAAACCACATCTGCTTCGATTTCAATTGCTCTAAGTGATGCGGTAGAATCCGTTGTGAAATAAGGGTTACCTGTTCCTGCTCCGAAGATCACAATACGTCCTTTTTCTAAGTGTCGCATCGCGCGGCGACGGATAAATGGTTCGCACACTGCCTCGACCTTGATTGCTGTCATCATGCGGGTGTACAATCCTTGTTTTTCCAAAGAAGCCTGAACAGCCATCCCGTTAATTACCGTGGCTAGCATGCCCATATAATCACCCTGAACACGGTCAATGCCCGCTTTCGCTGCACTGGCACCACGGAAGATGTTTCCTCCGCCAATTACTATAGCAACCTCTACGCCTAAATCATGCACTTTCTTGATTTCAGCCGCATATTGACCTAAAATAGTCGGATCGATTACCTCTCCATCTGTCGAAAGAGATTCGCCTGAAAGTTTAAGTAAAATGCGCTTGTATTTAGGTTCTTTCATGAGGGGATCGTTTATGTCGATTTTGTGCGATGCAAATTTAGGAAAAATCTAGGTCTAGGCAAGGCTTTCGTCCTTTGCTTGTGGTAATTTATACCATGGCAAATAGGGATGCGCGTGATGCTCAAAATGATAGCCAAAAAAGTAGCAAGATATAAAGGCCCAAACGTGGTTTCTACCCTGACTTCTAGATTGCTGTTTGTTATCCGGCGCATGTTCACCCCGGTGGGGGAGGTAGGTCCCAAAAATGAACAATTGCAGCGTACTCAAAATAGCCGGAAGCTCCCAGAACAAAATCAAATTCCACATGGGGAACCAAATTTTCAATACATTATAAGTAATCGCCATGGCCAATACTTGCTTCCAGGTCACATATTGCCAAATAAATTTGAACCACCAGATTAAAAACGGCCCCTGGTGCACGTCTGGATCTCCTTCTGTGTTTACGTGCGCGTGGTGCAGGTGGTGCTTTGCGCGCAACGTACTATAATCATTAAAGGCAAAAAGAAGGGTACAAAAGCGTCCGATGGCGTGATTCAGACGGGGATTTTCCGTATAAACAACTCCATGGATTGCATCATGCGAAGTGATAAATAAGCCGGTATATAAATGGGTTTGAAACAGAATCGAAAGGTATACAAAAGGGTCTGACCAACTGAAATCGACCTGTATCCAATAGACTAAATTTGCGGTCCACAACGTGATCAGTACCGCAGCCCAAATAATTCCCTGAAATTTATTTACTTTGTCCATATTATGGCCAGCTAAGCCCGGCACCTATATGACCTCAAAACTATGAAAATTGTTCCAGCATTTTTGCTTTTTATTTTGTCTTTTGCATTTACTGTTACCTCGCAAAGCATTTCCAGCCAAACGCAATCCACTTACTGTAACCCAATGAACTTGGATTATGGGTTCACTCCCATTCCTAATTTCTCTGAACAGGGGCGACATAGAGCCACCGCAGACCCTGTTATTTCTTATTTTCAGGGGAAATATTATTTGTTTTCGACGAATCAGTGGGGTTATTGGTGGAGCAAAGACATGCTAAAATGGAACTTTGTTTCGCGTCGTTTTTTACAACCCTACCACAAAGTCTTTGATGAATTATGTGCTCCGGCTACATTAACGTTAGGAGATAGCTTATTAGTTATCGGTTCGACTTATGCGAAGGACTTTACACTTTGGTATTCTCAAAAACCAGAAACAGATACCTGGAAAGAGGCCGTTCACGCCTTCACGGCAGGAGCTTGGGATCCGGCTTTCTTCTTGGACGATGATAACCGTTTGTATTTATACCACGGATCTAGCAATTTTTACCCGATGTATGGACAGGAATTAGATCGCAAAACGCTGCAGCCGATAGGTGAACGCAAAGATTTGATTAAGCTGAATGATGAGGTGCATGGTTGGGAGCGTTTTGGGGAATACCAAGACAACACTTTCTTAAAACCTTTCATGGAAGGGGCCTGGATGAATAAGTACAAGGGTAAATATTATTTGCAATATGGGGCACCAGGGACCGAATTCTCTGCCTATGGCGACGGGGTGTATACTTCGGATCATCCGATGGGACCCTTTACTTATCAATCGCATAACCCATTCTCGTTTAAGCCGGGGGGATTTACGCGTGGGGCTGGTCATGGGGCAACTTTCGAAGGAGAATTTGGCAATTGGTGGCATGTATCCACCATTACCATCGCGGTGAAAAATAGTTTTGAGCGTCGCCTGGGGCTTTGGCCTACGTATTTTGATAAAGACGGAATTTTGTACACGAATACGGCTTATGGTGATTATCCGCATCGAATGCCGACGAAAAAGGTCGATGTTCCTTCCGAATTATTTACGGGTTGGATGTTGTTGAATTACAATAAACCGGTGCAAGTGTCCTCCAGTTTGCCGGGTTATTCGGCGAATTTTGCGGTGGATGAGCAGATGAAGACCTATTGGTCTGCGGCTTCGAATAATAAGGGGGAGTTTATTGAAACGGATTTAGGAGAGGTTTCTACCCTGAAAGCTTTGCAGATTAATTATGCAGATCAGGATGTAGATTCGAGTTTCTTAGGAAAGATCAATGGTATTTACCACCAGTACCAGGTGTTCGGAAGTAAGGATGGTAAAAGCTGGCAGCTGATTATCGATAAGTCTAAAAACAAGACAGATATTCCTCATGATTATGTGGAAATCGAGAAGTCAGTAGAAGTGCGCTATCTAAAGTTAGTGAATCACCATATGGCAGCTGGGAAATTTGCGATTTCAGGTATTCGGGCTTTTGGTTTTGGCCATGGTTCGAAGCCTGGTACGATCAAGGATCTGTTGGTATTGCGCGGGGAACACGATTCTAGAAGTGCTTGGTTAAAGTGGGGACATGATCCGAAAGCAACCGGTTATGTCATTTACTCCGGGATTGCCCCAGATAAAATGTACACTTCGGTGCAGGTTTTTGGTAGTAATGAGTATTATTTCAAATCCATGGACCGCGGAAAGACCTATTATTTCCAAATTGAAGCTTTCAATGAAAATGGGATAGGAACACGTGGGCCTATCATTGAGTCAAGATCAAGCCTTTGATCGATTGATTTCGTATACTCCGATAAGCAAGACGATCATCGCAATAAATTGTGATAAATAAACTTGTTCACCATCGAAGACACCCCAACCCACTGCAACAATCGGAATGATATAGGTAACGGAACTAGCGACGATCGCATTTGTCCATTTGATCAGTTGATTAAATAAAACCATCGCAATAGCAGAGCCGAAAACGCCTAAAGAGCAAGCCGCTAAAAATGGCCACCATTCAATCTTTTGTGAGAAGAATCCGGTGGAGGCTAACAGGATCAATGACAAGGGTCCTATCGCCATAAATATTCCTGAGGTAGATGTGAAGGGGTTTAATCCTGAAAGTTTTGTCTTAATGATGTGCAAATTAATGCCGTATAAGAAGGTGGCTAACACTACCCAAAGCGCATGGTAATTAAAGTCTAACTGAAAACCTTCACCACCTACGATCAAGCCAAAACAACCAGCGATACCTAGTACGATACCTAGCATTTGGCGCCATTGAAAGCCTTGTTTAAACAAAAGAATTCCGACGATCAATGTAAAAAGTGGCGTAAAAGCATTCAGCATACCTGATAGGGCAGATGTTAAATGCTTTCCTGCTATAGAAAATAAGATGGCTGGCATTAAATTCCCTGTCAAACCAGCTAATAAAAAACTCTTCCAATGTTCTTTTTTGACTTCGTGTTTTTGTTTTATAAACACCGGAATAAAGAAGATGAAGGCCGCAAAAATGCGCAAGGCACCCACTTGTGGAGAACTGTAATAGGCTAAACTTTTCTTGACTAAAATGAAAGAACTACCCCAAATTAACGACAAAGCGATAAAGGCTAAAATGACGAGTAATACAGGAGATTTTTGTTTGTTTTCCATTAGGCGTGTAAAGGTTCTCCAGCATAATGTGCTGAGATTTCGTTTAGAATTCCTTTGATTTCTTCGAAGTCATAGGTTGTCACTAAACGTGTTCTGAAAGGTTTAAAATGGTCCATTCCACGGAAATAATTCGCGTAATGGCGTCGCATTTCGACGATTCCCCCATGATTTCCCTTCCAGCGTATCGAAAAATCGAGGTGATCAAGACAAACTTGAAGACGTTGTTGCAGGGTAGGAGGGTCTAAATGTTCTCCAGTTGCTAGATAATGCTTGATTTCATTGAAAATCCATGGATAGCCAATGGATGCTCGACCTATCATGATACCATCCACCTCATAGCGATCGCGGTATTCTTTGGCTTTCTCTGGTGAATCGATGTCTCCATTTCCGAAAATCGGAATCTTAATCCGGGGGTTTTTCTTCACTTTAGAAATCAATTCCCAATCCGCTGCGCCTTTGTACATCTGTACACGCGTTCTACCGTGAACAGTGAGTGCCTGTATTCCAATATCTTGAAGGCGTTCAGCTACATCTTCAATGTTTTTTGTGGAATCATCCCAGCCTAGGCGTGTTTTGACAGTTACAGGTAAATGGGTGGCATCCACAACCGCCTTGGTCATGGCTACCATTTTGGGAATATCTTGTAATAAAGCAGCTCCAGCACCTCTGCAGGCTACCTGTTTGACTGGGCAACCGTAATTGATGTCAATTAAATCAGGTCCAGCCTTGGTCGCAATTTCCGTGCAAGAGGCCATTGTTTCGATGGAACTGCCAAAAAGTTGGATCCCAATCGGTCGTTCATATTCAAAAATATCGAGTTTTTGAACGCTTTTTGCAGCATCTCGAATCAGTCCTTCGGAGGAAATAAATTCTGTATACATCAAATCAGCACCGTTTGCCTTGCATACCGCACGGAAAGGCGGATCTGACACGTCCTCCATAGGAGCTAAAAGCAATGGAAATGAGCCTAGCTCGATGTTACCTATCTTTACCATTCTGATTAAAAATTCCGTAAATTTACGAGCATTATGGTAGATAACAATTTTCAAGGCCCCGAACGTTACCTCGGTTTGCTGTCTAAAATTTTAATATTATTTGGATTTTTCCTTTTAGGAGGCTTCATCGGCCAATTTATCGGTTTATTGTCCGTTGTTTTAATTGTAGGATTTCCCACGCAGGATGTAAATCAATTCCAAAAATTGGTTTTGGATTTTATGGCACACCCCCAAAATTACGATAGAGCCTTCAGAGCTATGATGGCCATGCAGTGGTTTTCGGCTCTTTTTACCTTTGTTGCCAGTTCTTGGGCCTATTTGCGTTGGTCAGAGAAGAGCGATTTAAACTCCCTTTCTACCAATCCTAGTCCAGATTACCGTATTTTTTTATGGTCAATTATCACGATTTTAGTGGGAATGCCGCTGCTTGAATATATTATTCAATGGAATCAATCCTTGGTTTTGCCTATTGGATTTGAGGAGACAGAGAAATGGATGCGTGCTTCGGAAACTCAGCTAGCAGAATTGACAAAGTTTTTAGTCAATTTCCAAAGTCCGGCTGATTTTGCCATTGGTTTAGCTGTGATAGCTGGTTTAGCGGCAATAGGGGAGGAATTATTTTTTAGAGGCGTATTGCAAAATTTGTTTGAACGCTATATAGGCAATCACCATGTAGCTATTTGGACGTCAGCTGCGATATTTAGCTTTATTCATTTTCAGTTTTTTGGCTTTTTCCCACGTTTATTGCTCGGGGCGTTTTTTGGGTATTTATACGTTTGGAACCGAAATATTTGGATTCCCATCATTGCGCACTTCTTTAATAATGGATGGGCGCTGACGATGCAATATTTATATCAGCAGAAGCAAATTGCTGTGGATCCAGAGAAATTAGGGGAAATTACCCCGTGGTGGTCTGTGTTGATTTCTTTGGCTTTAGTCGTATTTTATATTCGTCGACTTCATAGCTTTCAAATAGAAAAATAAGGATTATGGGCTTAAGAGAGATGTCTAACTTGCAACAACGCGTGATCGCAGCCATTATTGCGGTACCTTTTTTGCTTTTCTGCATATTGTTCAGTGATTATACTTTCTTAGGCTTGTTCCTATTGATTGGTGTGGCTGCCCAATTGGAGTTTTATAAGTTAGTGGGTAGTATTAGCGATAATTTACCATTGACTTTTTATGGGACTTTCTGTGGTGTCGTACTTCATTTGTTGACATTTTTTATCGAAAAAGGGGAGATTGCCTACTCCAATTATTACATTCTTTCTCCGTTATTGGCGTTGATATTCTTCATAAAGTTATACAATGCAAAAGATGAAAAGCCATTTAAAAATATTGCTTACACTTTCTTAGGCATCATTTATGTGGCTCTTCCGTTCGCATTATTAACTGTTTTGGCGTTTTTAAAGAATGAAACCTATGATCCTCAAATCATCTTAGGCTGTCTTTTTTTATTATGGTCTAGTGATTCAGGAGCCTATTTTGCGGGTACTAAATTTGGCAAAACGAAATTATTTGAACGTGTTTCACCTAAGAAATCTTGGGAGGGAAGTGTAGGAGGATTAATTGCAGCTATGATTGTGGCATATTTGTTATCGATATATTACACGAATTACGAGTCTTGGCAATGGTTTGGCATTGGAATCATCATCGTGGTGGCAGGTACTTATGGCGACTTAGTGGAATCATTATTCAAACGAAGTATAAATATTAAAGATTCCGCTGACACCATTCCAGGCCATGGTGGTTTCTTAGATCGCTTTGATGGACTTTTGTTATCGATTCCATTCATTATCACTTTCTTAAAATTATTTCCCAACACAAAGCTTTAACAGGCTTTAACAGCAACGGATTCATTTTTTAGTTAATTTCGGCTTTATGAAAAAACGATTCGCTGTTCGTGTTTTAGGTATGCTTGCTTTCAGCTTGCTATCTTTTTCTGCCTTCTCTCAGGGGCAAGATAAAACAGTCCTATTTCAGGGTCGTGTGGTGGCATCGAGTAATGCGGAGTTTCTTCCTTTGGCCTATATTTTTAATCCTCAAGCAGGCCGTGGAGCTTTGACTGACAACTTCGGACAAGCAGACATGTATGTTTTCCCTGGGGATAGTCTTGTTATTTCTTATATCGGTTACCAAAAGAAATACTACATCGTGCCTAAAGATACCGAATTAGTGCATCAGGTAGTTATTCCGATGGAAGAAATGACGACGATGTTACGTGAGGTGAAGGTCTTTCGACATTCGAGTGAGGAAGAGTTCAAACAAGCTTTCTTAGCCATGGAGTTACGCGATGCGAAACAGCGCGATAATGCCCGAGAAAACCTGGAACAATCTAAATTAAATGTCTACGCCTTGCAGGCAGGAATGGGAACATCCTCCAATTTTAGAAATTTCTCGGATATGATGATTTCATCTCAGGCCAATAAAAATTTCTTCAGCAGTCCTATGTTAGCTTTGACAAATCCATTCGCTTGGATGAGTTTCATTCAATCTGTTAAGAATGGTGATTTGAAACGAAAAGACTACAAAAAAGCCTACGAGTTGCTTCCTAAAGAAAACATTAACCGACAAATGTTTTTAAGAAACTTGAAATCCAATTAAGGCAAGCATTCTACCCGTTATTCCTTTTTCAGTTCTGTGAGAAAAATAATCTGCATTGTTATCTACTGTGCAGGTTGTATCGATTTCTATTTGTTCAATTCCGACTGATCTCAATTGAGCAGCATTGGCCGCTTTCAAATCTACGTGCCATTTTAGGCCTTTACGTGTTTTGAAATCCTCTGAAAATTGTGCTGCTACTTCTTCCCCCACTTCGAAGCGATGATAACTAATACAAGGACCTATATAGGCGAGAATATCAGCTGGATTAGATCCTCGGTTCTCAATCATTCGGGAAGCCGTTTTAGCCACAATTTGTGCAACAGTTCCCTTCCATCCTGCATGAATGGCAGCACAAACCCGTGTCACCGGATCAGCCAGTAAAATGGGGGTGCAATCAGCGATTCCTACGCCTGCAAAAACGCCAGGCTGGACAGAAATCATCGCGTCAAAGCCTGATTGATAACCTGGGCGACCTGTCACCCAAATTTTATCACCATGAACCTGATAGGAACGGGCTAAGTCTGTGGGTGAAATTCCTAAATCAGCGCAGAAAATGGAAAGATTTTGTTCGATGACCGCTGGTTCATCATCGGTATGAACTCCTAAGTTTAAGGAGGAATACGGAGCCTCACTTACACCACCGTGGCGGGTGCTAACACCCGCCACGAGGCCTGGAATTGATTGGAAAATACGTGGTTTTACGACACGATTAGGCGTCATAACTCAAACCGTATTGTTTTAAAACTTCGTCAGGAACACCATTCCATTGGTTTGGCGTATTTCCTTTATAGTCTAAATCTCCTATACCCATTTTCGAAGTATAGAAACCTGTCGCAGTTAGATTACGCATTAAGGTAAAGAAGGATTCCCCTTGCGTCAAATGCTTTGGCGTTTTACCCGGATACGCTATATCGTCTACGATATTTAGGCGTTGAGAGGGGGTGATTTCAGTGAAATTTTTCTGAAAACGTTTGTTTGATTCCACATCTAACCAACGTAATCCACCGCGCATAGGCGTCTTGAATTCTGGTTTATCTTTTACAATAAATTCAATGAAAGCTGTAACACCAGATTGAGAGGCGCTTCCTGATTTTTTATCCGCTGGGATGATGATATCGGAAAGAATCGTAATGGTTGCTAATTCATGTGCGTTTAAAAACACCTCCGCCTTCAGACGAGCTTCCATCTCCGCCTCTGCTTGCGTACGACCATTCGGTCTTTTGACCGGAACTTTTCCTAATTCTAAATTCTCAATCGCTTTTTCATCTGGATTGAAAACGGCTAAGCCCAGTGAACTTAAGCCCATATTTTTTAAATAGTCTCTTCTTTTCATCTTACAGGTTGCCTTTTTTACGTTGATCAATAATATATTCTGATGTGCGTAGGGATAAAGCAAGAATAGTCCATGTTGCATTTTTATCTCCTTGAGAAACGAATGGTGCCGCATCTGCCACAAATAAGTTTTTCACATCGTGCGCCTGGCAATTTGAATTCAGAACTGAAGTCTTTTTATCATTACCCATACGAGCTGTTCCTACTTCGTGAATGATTCGGCCTGGATCAGCTAAACCGTAGTTATTGTCTGCCCCCGGTTTTTTGCCTAAAGCTTCTCCGCCCATCGCGTGAATGATTTCCTCGAAGGTGTCTTGCATGTGTTTGGCTTGCTTCACCTCATAATCACTCCATTTGTAGTGGAAACGTAATACCGGGATACCAAATTTGTCTACGACATTCGGATCGATTTCACAGTAGTTATCTTCGCGAGGTACTGGCTCTCCACGACCTGCAAAACCTACATAAGCCCCATAGAAACGGCGGTAATCTTCTTTCAAAGTAGCTCCGTATCCACCGGCCGCTTTCTTAATACCATCTCGGTTGAAATTCTCGCGGCCATTTAGGCCCTCGATACCCCAGCCAAAACCATAATTAGGCATTCCCATACCTCCACCATATTCGATGTGGTATCCGCGCGGGAAGTCTAACTTTGTATTATCTAACCACCAAGGTGTATAAACGTGCATGCCGCCTACACCGTCTTCATTGTATCGCTTACGATCAAATAGAGATGGAATGATAGCTGAACGAGAGGCTCCCGTAGAATCATTGATGTATTTTCCTACGACTCCACTAGAATTAGCAATGCCATTCGGGAAGCGAGCACTCTTAGAATTCAATAGTAAACGCGCCGTTTCTCCAGCTGAGGCGGCTAAAACGACGATTTTGCCTTTAACCGAATATTCCATCATCGTTCCTGTGTGCACATAGGAAACGCCTGTTGCTAAACCCGTAATTGGATCCGTCATTACCTCCCGCGCCATGGCAAAGGGAAGTAAAGTCGTATTTCCTGTTTGGACAGCTGGTTTAACTAATACGGAGGAAGACGAGAAATCGGCGTAAGCAGAACAGCCCCGGTTACATTGGCCGCAATAGAAGCAAGAGCCGCGTTCGTTATTGATTGGTTTTGTTAACATCGACATACGCGACGGATAGGTCGGGATGCCCAAGGCCTTGTTCGCCTTTTTAATCATTAATTCGTGAAGACGAGGCTTCGGAGGAGGCAAGAAATAGCCATCTGGATCATTTCTTAGGCCTTCATTTGTTCCAAAAACCCCGATCATTTTGTCCACCTTATCGTAATAAGGCTTCATATCGTCATATCCGATAGGCCAGTCATCGCCTAGACCATCGATACTTTTTCTTTTAAAATCATCTGGACCAAAACGGAGGGAAATACGTCCCCAGTGGTTCGTACGTCCACCTACCATCCGAGAACGAAACCAATCAAACTTCGTCCCATTTTTACGGGTATAGGGTTCGCCTTCAATATCCCATCCACCATAGGCAGCATCAAAATCACCAAAATTACGTAGGGAGCTACTTGAACCTCTACGAAGCGATTCGTAAGGCCATTTCATTTGGGTCATATCTTTCGGATCCGCGGGATCAAAAGGCTGTCCAGCCTCTAGTATGCATACTTTAGCTCCAGCTTTTGCCAGCGTGTGTGCAGCCATACCGCCACCCGCACCGGAACCTACGATCACTACATCGAAAACCTCTTGTTGAGATTTAATGTAAATAGAAGAGTTAATCATTTTGTTAATCTGGTTTAGAGAAATCAAAAATAGAAAATTTGGTTTATTTTTGTCATTAATAGAAAAGAAATATTTGGCACGGAAAGCAGACAACGGAGAGGAGCCATTGAAAAAAGGGGAAACTCCTCTTTCAAGGCAGTTTAATCAAATCAAGGCGAAATACCCGGAGGCTATTTTATTGTTCCGGGTAGGGGATTTTTACGAGACCTTTGGCCAAGATGCGGTGAAAGCCTCGAAAATTTTAGGGATTGTTTTGACGCGCCGCAATAATGGCAACGCCGATGCAGAATTAGCGGGGTTCCCACATCATTCGTTGGATACCTATTTGCCTAAACTAGTGCGTGCTGGGGAACGCGTAGCCATTTGTGATCAATTAGAAGACCCTGCTACGGTGAAGGGAATTGTGAAGCGCGGAGTAACGGAGCTAGTGACGCCTGGGGTTTCTTTTAACGACCAAGTATTAGATAATAAACGCAATAATTATGTAGCGGCGATTTCTTTAGAGGAAAAATCGGCTACGTATGGAATTGCCTTGTTGGATATTTCAACGGGTGAATTTATGTGCTCTCAGGGGCCATTAGCTTATATTCAGAAGTTAGTCCAAAGTTTCTTGCCGGCAGAAATTTTATATCCTAAAAAGCATCGGAATGCCTTCGTTGATGCCTTCGGTGAGCAGTTTCATAGCTTCACGATGGAGGAGTGGATTTTTACCCATGAATTCACCTATCCACTCTTAACGCAACATTTCAAGACTCAAAACCTGAAGGGTTTTGGGATCGAAAATAGTCCTTTAGGCATTATTTCTGCCGGGGTCATTTTACATTATTTAGCGGAAACCGAACACCGCGCCATTGGTCATATTTCTTCGATTCAGCGCATTGAAGAAGATAAATATGTGTGGTTAGATCGGTTTACCATCCGTAATTTAGAGTTAATTCATCCTACACAAGAGGGTGGTGTTCCCTTGATTGCCTTAATCGATCAAACGCTGACGGCCATGGGCGGTCGATTGCTGCGTAAATGGCTCGTTTTACCTTTAAAGGATTTAGTGACCATCGAGCAAAGACAAGAAGGGGTGGCCGGCTTACTCGCTTCTGAAACTTTATTAGACCAGATAGCAGGCCTATTGAAACCGATAGGTGATGTGGAACGTATGATTTCCAAAGTCGCCGCCGGCCGCATTAATCCCCGCGAATTGAATGCCTTGAAAAAGGCTTTGCAGCAGATTCCGGAGATTAAATCCTTGTTATCAGGTTCTTCATCGCCAAGTCTCTCAGGTCTTGCTGCTAGTTTAGATGGCTGCGAAGCGTTAGTCGCTAAAATTGATACTGCTTTGCGTGAAGATCCACCGGTATTGATGCACCAGGGAGGAATGATTAAATCAGGCTACCTAGCAGAATTAGATGAGTTGCATGGACTTTCTAGCTCAGGCAAAAACTTCTTAGCTGATATCCAAAAACGGGAAATTGAGCGTACCGGGATTACTTCTCTGAAAGTGTCTTTTAACAAGGTTTTTGGCTATTATTTAGAAGTGACCAACGCGCACAAAGACCGCGTTCCACCAGAATGGATTCGCAAGCAGACTTTGGTGAATGCGGAGCGTTATATCACGGAAGAATTGAAGCTGTATGAGGAGAAGATTTTAAATGCGGAGGATAAAATTTCGGTTATTGAATTCGGTATTTTTCAAGAATTGGTTCAGGGGGCTTTAGCTTATTTAACCCAAATCCAACAGACCGCTTTAGGTGTGGCAACGCTCGATGTATTGGCTTCTTTCTCCACTGTGGCGAAGAAAAACAACTATGTTCGTCCTGCTTTAAATGAAACGGAAGTGCTTGATATTAAAGGTGGCCGTCACCCGGTGATCGAAAAGCAATTGCCTGCGGGGGAGAATTATGTGCCCAATGACATCTATCTAGACGATAAAACGCAGCAAATTATGATGATTACAGGGCCTAATATGGCCGGTAAATCAGCCTTATTGCGTCAAACGGCACTCATCGTTTTACTCGCCCAAATGGGTTCTTATGTGCCAGCAGAATCTGCTAACCTAGGTTTAGTGGACAAGGTTTTCACACGGGTGGGTGCCTCAGATAATTTGTCTAAGGGCGAATCTACTTTCATGGTGGAGATGACGGAAACAGCGGCGATCTTGAATAATTTATCCTCCCGCTCCCTCGTTTTATTGGATGAAATAGGTCGTGGAACCTCGACGTATGATGGCGTTTCTATGGCCTGGGCGATCGCAGAACATTTGCATAATCATCCGGTTCATAGGGCCAAAACTTTATTTGCCACCCACTACCACGAATTAAACGAATTAACACAGGATTTCCCGCGCATCCAAAACTTCCACGTTTCGGTAAAAGAAGTAGGCAACAAAATTATCTTCTTGCGCAAATTATTGCCGGGTGGAAGTGCACACAGTTTTGGTATTCATGTGGCTCAATTAGCCGGAATGCCTACCTCCCTAGTCTTGCGTGCACACGAAATACTCCAAAACCTAGAGAAAGATCACGTGTTAGAAGACAATATCGACAAACTGAAAGAGATGCCGAAGGCAAACTACCAGATGAGTCTTTTTGGTGCGGAAATTCCGGAAGGCCTCCAAAAAATCGAGGATCAACTGAAGGAATTGGATGTGAATTCATTGTCGCCGATTGAGGCGCTTCTCAAGCTTAATGAGTTAAAGAGATTGCTTTAACTTTTAATTCTAAAAATGTGCTGCGCAATATTTTTATGAATTAAAATTTAAATCAAATCTCTCCTCTTTTAAGTAGTTAGAGTAATTGGTTTTATTCATTTGAAAAATATCGCGCAGCGCATTTTTGAATGAATAAAACTAATTCCTCACATCTAGCCCCCAATTCAACTTACTCCTCAAAGTCTGCAGGAAATCATCCCCCGGAATTTTGATCAATTTCGCTGAAAATGGCGCCTTTTTGACTTCGATTTTGAAGTGGCTATCGATGACTTTGGAACGAGAATCCAACGAAATAAGGAAGTTCTTGCTTCGAGAACTTACCTCAAAAGTTAACACGGCAGAACTAGAAACGAGTAGCGGTCGCACATTTAAGTTGTGCGGACTCATTGGGGCAATGATGAATATGTCGGAACTCGGGATAACCAAAGGACCACCCACAGCTAACGAATAGCCAGTTGATCCTGTGGCAGTGGAAACGATGAGTCCATCAGCCCAATAGGAATTCAAATAGTTACCATCCACAAAAGCCTTGATTGTAATCATGGAAGATGTGTCGGTCTTCATGATGCCTACCTCATTGAGGCCAAAACCTTTGCCATCAAAAAAATCAATTTCGGATTCAACGGAAACCAAACTTCTATTTTCAATGCGGTAATTTCCTTGTAAAACAGTGTCTAAAGCAGAGCTGATTTCTGGTGGAGATAAAGTGGCTAAAAAGCCCAATCGGCCTGTATTGATACCTAAAATGGGGATTTCCTTCGCCCCTATTTGAGTCAATGTTTCTAAGAGTGTACCGTCGCCACCAATACTCCAAGCCATGTCTACAGATTCAAGGCCTTTCTCAGCAGAATAACTAGGTATATCTCCCACGGAGAAACCGTGCTCTAGCAGGTGATTTTTGAAGAAATCAGAGAGGATGGGTTGGCAATTTTTGGCACAAATATCCGTCCACATTTTTTCCATCAAGGGCTTGGTTTCAGCCGAAAATGTTTTTCCGTGAATGGCTAATTGTACACTCATTACAAGTCGATAAAGCGCATTAAATGATCGAAACGATCCTGATCTACTTCAAGTTGCTCTCCAAAAACAAAAGCTTTTTCAATGAAAATACCATGTCTTTCTAGGTTAGCAATAATTTTACCAAAGGTCTCTGTCTGTACTTGTAGCACCACATTTGGCTCTTGGAAAAAACTGCGCACCACGAAGCCATTTTCTTCTTCGATGATGCGGATAATGGTGCTCAAACTGTCTCGAGAAGCTTGAAAAGGGATACGAATAATACCACCATTTTTATTTTCAACACCTGAATTCAAGAGGAGGTTCCCTACTGAATTTTTGGTCAAATAACCTCTAAACAATCCTTCTGCATTCGTAACGGCTATCAGATCTAGACTCGGTTCATCAAACCAAGGCAGACTAGCTAATACATCCTCTTCTTCTTCCATTCGGAAGCCTGAGAAATTTTCTTGCAAATTTGAAAGGTTCTGTTCTGGAGATAAGGCTTGCTCTAAATTATCGGATGAAACAAGCCCCATAAAAGCTTTATTTTCTACCACCGCTAAAGCATTTACTCCATGTATCCGAAGCGTCTTCAGCGCTTTCGCGACTGAATCTGTCATACGCAACACCGGTAAATCATAATTTAGGTGTGATAGTATCAACATATTAGACTGGGTTTTGATTTAACCACTCTGTTAATATCGTATTAAATTCGTCTGGACGTTCCATCATGGGTGCATGACAGCATTTATCAATGAAGCGAAGCGTAGAGCCGGCGATTAATTGATTGAATTCGTGTCCCACTTCTGGAGGTGTAATGGTATCGTTTAATCCCCAAATTAGTAGGGTAGGGGCCTTGATATGCACAATATCTTTGGCCATATTATTTCGCTGGGCTGATTTTGCAATGGCTATTATCCGCATCACTTTAGGTATGCTATTTGTGATTTCGAATACCTCATCAACTAATTCTTTACTTGCTGTTTTAGGATCGTAAAAAGTATATTCCACACGCTCTTTGATAAACTCATAGTTTCCGCGCTTCGGATAAGATCCTCCCATCGAGTTTTCAAAAAGCCCAGATGATCCTGTTAATATCAAACGTTGGATCTTTTCAGGGTGACGCAACGTATAAATCAGGGCGACGTGGCCACCTAATGAATTACCTATCACACTGAATTTTTCTAAACCTTTAAAGGCAACAAAACCTTCAATAAATTCGGTTAATCCTTCGCAGCCAGCCTCCTTGATGGGCATGTCATGTATAGGCATCAGCGGGATAATGACCCGGTAATTTGACTTAAAGTGATTAATCACTCCTGCCCAATTACTTAATGCTCCGAACAATCCGTGAAGTAATAAAAGGGTCTCACCCTGTCCTTCTTCAATGTAACGGTACTCTCCTTCTGCCTTAATTAGGTACTCCATTCAGGAATTTTGTATTTATAAACTGCAATTTAATAAAAAGAATGTTAAACAATTTTAATTTTGCGGTGTTTTAAAAAATATAATTTATCTATGAAACCTATCTTGATTGTTGGTGGTGGAATTGCCGGTTTGCAAGCTGCTAATATTTTACATCAAAACAACGCAGACTTCATTTTGTTTGAAAAGCATGCTAGCCTAGGTGGACGGGTTTCTTCTATTAAGAAAGATGGATTTATTTTAGACAGGGGGTTCCAAGTATTACAAACTTCTTATCCTGAAGTGCAACGTTCTTTAGATCTAGCAGCACTTAAATTAAGTTATTTTGAATCGGGTGCAATGGTGAAGGATCAAGAGTTTTATAATCCGCTTCGAAGACCTTTTGAGTTATTTTCAAGCACTATTCTGAGCTTTAAAGATCTATTTTCACTGGCAAGAATTTGGTTTAGATTACAAGCTCCTGTGCCTGCCATTGATGGAAATAAACAAACAACTCAGGAATTAATCGAATCTTATTCTTTCTCCGAGCGTTTCAAAAACGAGTTTTTAACGCCTTTTTTTCAGGGTATCTTTTTACAAAAAAGCTTAACTCAACCGGCCTCTTTGTTTTTCTATTATTTGCAGCAGTTTTTATATGGTAATGCGGCGATTCCAGCTGGGGGAATGCAAGCAATTCCCAATCAAATGGCCTCTTGGCTACCTTTGGACAAATTGAAATTGAATCAAGAAATTACCGCATTGGACGCGAAAAGTATTACATTGAAATCTGGGGAGATTATCGAAGGAGAAGCGGTCATTTTAGCAGTGGATCTTCCAGTAGTTGCTAAACTTCTAAAGCAAAATATACCAGCCACTTTAGGCTCTACTACCTTTTATTTTTCAGCAAAATCTTCAGTCAAACAACCTGCCTTATTACGTCTCGTAGGTGAAGAGCACCTACTTCATTTTACCTGTTTGACGGATGTGAATCCTGCTGTAGCCCCTATTGGAAAATCACTGTATTCGGCTACGAGCCTAAACGGTAGTTCAGAAAAAGAGGTTAAAGCTGCGCTTGAAAAGCAATTGCCAGGGCAGAAATTAACTTTTGTTTCTAGTTTTGATATTCCACATTCTTTGCAGCAGGTAGATGGTTATGAAGCGATTAGAAAATCTGCGAATGGTATAGTTTTAGCAGGTGATTATTTAGCATTCCCATCCTTGCAAGGAGCACTTTACTCAGGAAGAAAAGCGGCAGAAGAAGTTTTAGCCAAATCCTGATTTTCATCAGCGAAATGTATGTTTGATTTTTCTTACCTTTGTGCGGTTAATCAAGCCCTACATGAAAAAATATATTCTTCTTTTCGCTGTCTTGTTCGTAGCGTCTTGTTCTAGTTCGAACAATGACTACCAAAAAGCAGCTGCTAATCCGGAATTTCTGATTCGTGCCGAAGTCATGTTGACTGAAAGCATCATTCACGACATTTTCGCACCGCCCGTTTCTTCGCGTATTTACATGTATGCTAGTATTGCAGGCTACGAAGCGGCGATTCATGGAGAAAAGGGTTATAAGTCCTTAGTAGGCCAAATCAATGGTTTTGAAAAAGTCGCTCAACCGGAAAAAGGAAAGGAATATTGTTATCCATTGGCTTCTACTCGCGCCTTCTTAACGATGGGTAAAAAGTTAACATTTGCACAAGAATTATACGAGGAGTTTGACAAGAAATTAGAAGCAGATTACAAAGCAACAGGTATTCCAAATGATGTATATGAGCGTTCTATCGCTTTAGGTGATTCCATTGCTGAATCTGTGTTTAAGTATTCGACAAAAGATAATTACAAGCAGACGCGTGGTTTCCGTTTCACGGTAACGAATGAGCCAGGGACTTGGACACCAACACCACCAGCCTACATGGATGCAGTTGAACCATATTGGACGAAGATTCGTCCCGTGGGCTTAGATTCATCGGCTCAGTTTCAAGCCCCAATGCCATCTAAATTTGATTTAACTCCAGGCACACCTTACTACAAAGAGGTGATGGAATCGTATAATACGGTTAAGAATTTAACAGAGGAGCAACGCAATATTGCGAATTTCTGGGATTGCAATCCATTCAAAATGAACATCACCGGTCATGCCATGTTCGCGACAAAGAAAATGTCGCCAGGTGGTCACTGGATGGGAATTGTAGGGCAAGTTTCTCGTCAATTAAAGAAGTCACATGTACAAGTGGCTGAAGCTTTTGTGCTGACATCGATGTCAATTTTCGACGGATTTATTTCGTGCTGGGATGAGAAATACCGCTCAGTAAGAATTCGTCCAGAGACGGTTATTAACAACAGTATTGATAAAAAATGGATACCAATTCTTCAGACGCCTCCATTCCCAGAATACACCTCTGGACATAGTACCATTTCAAGTGCGGCGGCTACGGTTTTAACGACCATTTATGGGGATAATGTGGCTTTTAATGACTCGACAGAGATTCCGTACGGCTTACCGCCTCGTAAATTTACTTCATTTAAACAAGCGGCAGATGAGGCTTCTATTAGTCGTTTGTATGGTGGAATTCACTTCCGTCCTGCACTTGATCAAGGTGTGATTCAAGGTGGTAAAGTGGCGCAGCAATTGCTCAAAAAAGTGAAGACACGTTAATGAAAAACGACATCACTTCTAAGGAGGATATCAAAACATTTGTAGACGCATTTTACGGAAAAATGCCTTCAGATGATTTAGTTGGCACCGTATTTATGGAAGTGATGCAGGTAGATTTTTCGACACATCTCCCTAAGATGTATGATTTTTGGGAGATGTTATTATTTCAAGGAACCGCCTATCAAGGTGCTCCTATGCGACCTCATTTGCAGATCAATCAAATTCATCCGATTACGCCAGCTCACTTTGAACGATGGTTATCCCTGTTTAGAGAGACGTTACGGGATTTGTTTGAAGGGCCTAAGACGGAAGAGGCAATAATGAAGGCGGAAAACATTGCTGCCACTTGGGCGTATAAATTAGATTATTTAACAAACCACCCTGCTTAACATGATTGTATCTACTCCGGGTCGTATTTGTCTTTTTGGTGAACACCAAGATTATCTAGGATTACCCGTGATTGCAGCGGCTATTTCGAAGCGTATTCAAATCGAAGGGGATTTCAGAGAAGATAATGTGGTGCATTTTTCTTTGCCAGATGTGGTCGCTGAAGAAACTTTCGAGCTAAATTATCCTTTAGTCTACACGAAAGAACGTGACTATTTCAAGAGCGTATTAAATGTTTTGCATCGCAAGGGGCATCGTTTAGATAAAGGATTGGAATTAACAGTAAGGGGCAATATTCCAATTAATTCTGGAACATCTAGTTCTTCTGCCTTGCTCGTTTCTTGGGTGAATTTTTTGAATGAAATCTATGGATTAGGCTATTCTCAAAAACAAGTAGGTGAGATCACTTACGAAGCGGAGGTACTCGAGTTTTCTGAGCCGGGTGGTATGATGGATCAATATTCGACGGCAGTAGGAAATGTAATTTACTTGGCCAGTGTGCCTGAGATTCACATTGAGACCTATGCCAGAGAATTAGGTACTTTCGTTTTAGGGGATTCCATGGAGCCGAAAGATACCTTGGGGATTTTGAGTCACGTGAAGTTTGGAATGCTAGGTGGGATGAAAAAGATTCTGGCAAAGTACCCAGATTTTGATTTAGCTACGGAAGAGGCTCCTGCGAAATACCGCGATTTATTGACAGAGGACGAGTGGGTGCTTTTGCAGGCAAATATCAGTGATCGTGATTTGTTGTTAGAGGCAAAAGCGATGTTTGAAGGAAAAATCGCTTGGTCAGACGAAAAATTAGGTTCCTTATTAAATGAACATCAAGTAAATTTGCGGGAACACAAGCGAATCTCTACGCCTAAAATCAACAGAATGATCCAGGCAGCATTGGAGGCAGGAGCTTTGGGAGGAAAAATAAATGGTTCAGGTGGCGGTGGATGTATGTTTGCCTATGCACCTGCTGATCCAGAAAAAGTAGTCGAAGCCATCGAAAAAGAGGGAGGAAAGGCCTACATTATTACAGTAGATAAAGGAACAACGAAAATTATATGAAGAAGAGATTATTGATTTTAGCGGGTGGTATGGCCTCTCGCATGAAGAAAGCCTTAACAGAAGAGAACAGTGATTTAGACCCGAAATTAGTGGCACAAGCGAATGCGGTGACCAAGGGAATGATTCAAGTAGGAAAGAATGGCAAGACCTTAATTGACTACCAATTATACAATGCACACTTAGCTGGAATTGAAGAGGTAATGTTGCTTTTACATCCGACAGACAATGTTTCTCAAGAATATTGTGAGTCTTTGATGGCGAAAGATGCTACGTGGGGAATGAAAATCGTGTTTGCTCGTCAGCAAATCGCGGCAGATCGCGAGAAACCAGCAGGGACGGCAGATGCGGTATACCAGGCTTTATCTCAGCATGCAGATTGGCAGACTGGTCGCGTTATTGTATGTAATTCGGATAATTTATATTCGGTGAATGCGTTGAAAACGCTTTGGGCATCAGAAGTTCCTCAAGCATTGATTTCGTATCACCGCGATAGTTTATTATATCCAGAGGAGCGTATCTCCGCTTTTGCCTTGATTCGCACGGATGCAGAGGGTTATTTATTGGAGATTATCGAGAAGCCTACGAAAGAGCAGGCAGATGAGTTAATGGCAAAGCAAGGTCGTTTAGGCGTGAGCATGAATGTGTTTGTGTTCGAGGCGAGTACGTTCTTGCCTTATTTAGCGAAGACTCCTTTCCACCCTGTCCGCAACGAAAAAGAATTGCCTACCTCGGTTGTTATGTTTGGAGAAGGGGAGGGAAAAGGTTTCTTTGCGATTCCTTTAGCAGAGAATGTGCCTGATTTAACCTCTAAAGAGGATATTTTAGTGATGCAGAAATATTTAGAAGAAACATATGGGGATTTTTAAAGCATAGTAGTAAATTGTGAATAATAACCTATTCACTCTATGACTTTATTCATCGTAATTGCAAGCCTTGGCCTTTTAGTACTGTTAATCACGTACTGGAAGGTCAATTCGTTTATATCCTTTCTGCTCGTAAGTATTTTCGCAGGCGTTTGTTTCGGTTTACCTCTTCCTGATATTGCGAAGTCTATCCAAAAAGGACTGGGGGATACCCTCGGTTCCTTGGTTGTTATTCTCGTTCTAGGAGCTATGCTGGGAAAATTAGTAGCTTCTTCCGGCGCCGCAAAACAGATTTCGGGTACGTTGATTGATCTTTTTGGTCTAAAAAACATCACATGGGGGCTGATGCTGACGGGTTTTGTGATCGGGATTCCTTTGTTCTACAATGTAGGTTTTGTATTGATGATTCCCCTCATCTTTTCATTAGTTCAACAATATAAGATTCCACCGTTATTAGCGGGGGTGCCTATGATGGCCTCTTTGTCTGTGGCTCATGGTTTTTTACCTCCTCATCCCTCTCCAGCCGCATTAGTGGCACAATTTCACGCGAATATGGGGGAGACTTTGATGTTAGGCATTATCGTAGCAATTCCCGCGATCATTTTAGCGGGTCCTATTTTTGCCAAAACCTTGGCCCATCTACCCATCAAACCGCTAAAGGCCTTCGCAGCGGCAGAAATCGATGAAAATAATCTTCCTTCTAAAACAGCTAGTTTCGTAGCTGCTTTATTTCCGGTATTCCTATTAGTAGGAACCACCATCGCCGAGATACAATTACCTGATTCGCCTGTTGTTAAATTTATTGCAGATCCAGCGATGGTCATGCTGGTGGCTATTTTAGTGGCTACGTATGTGCTTGGGATTCAACGGGGTAAGAAAATCGAAGAGGTAATGAATGTGTATGGCGAGGCGGTGAAAGATGTGGCCATGATTTTATTGATTATTGCAGGTGCAGGAACCTTGAAAGAAATTCTCCTGGTTTCAGGTGTTAGTAAAGAAATTGCTTCGTATCTAGGTGGATTACCGATACATCCGTTGGTTTTAGGCTGGATGATGGCGGCTATTATTCGCGTTTGCTTGGGTTCTGCTACGATTGCAGGATTAACGGCAGCCGGAATGATTTATCCCCTGGTAGCTGCGGGCGGTGTTAATGCGAACCTGATGGTATTGAGCATTGGCGCTGGTAGTCTGATGTTCTCTCACGTGAATGATACGGGCTTTTGGCTCTTTAAAGAATATTTTAATTTAACAGTGAAGGAAACGATTAGGTCTTGGTCTTTGATGGAGACTATCGTTTCAATTTCGGGCTTGGCAGGAGTGATGATTTTAAATCAAATCCTGTAAATGAGCTCATTTATTTACCACCTTTTTATTGTTCAAACCAATTCTATCGTATGAAAAAATCAGTGATTTTAGTGATGCTGAGCGTGTTGCTTTTTACTCAATCGATCAGTCAAGCACAAGATATCGATTCGTATCAATTACCACCCAAGGCCATTTCGGATTTAGTTTTGGCAAAGCCCATACCCATAGTTCGGATTGATTCGAAGGCTGAGTATTTATTGTTGTTAGGCAGAAATTCTTACCCTACAGTGGAGGAATTAGGTCAGCCAGAGATGAAGATTGCAGGACTTCGGTTGAATCCATTGAATTTTTCACCTTCTCGCCAAAGTCCGCTCAGCAGCATTACCTTGCAATCGATTCGCAGTGGTGCGAAGATTGAAATCTCCGGTTTACCTAAGAACCTAGCTGTAGGATCCATTTCTTGGAATCCATCTGAAACGAAAATTGCCTTTGCACAAACAGAAGTAAACGGTGTTGATTTGTATGTGATCGATATAGCTTCTAAAAAAGCCACACGCATCAATAGCGCCCCTTTGAATCTAGTCTTAGGAAACGCATTTACGTGGGTAGATGACCAAACCATTTTATACAAAGTAACGACCCATGATGCGGCGGGAGCTCCAAAACGTCCAATTACACCCAAGGGGCCAACAATTCAACAGAATGTGGGTAAAGCGGCACCAAGACCTACTTTTCAAGATTTGATTAAATCACCTTATGATGAGAGTTTGTTCTCCTATTATGCGGAGGCGCAATTAGTGGTGTATAAAAATGGGGTGAACAAAAAAATAGGGGAACCTGCACTTTTTAATTCATTCCAATTATCTCCAGACCGTCGGTATATTTTGACACGTACGTTAGCAAAACCTTTCTCTTATGCCGTACCTGCTTATGGATTTCCTACGACGGTGAAAGTGCTTGATTTGGACGGAAAAACGATCAAAGAAATTGCCAAATTACCTTCTTCAGAGAGTGCTCCAGCAGGAAATGATAATGTCCAAAATGTACCTAGAGGATTTGATTGGCGCGATGATGAACCAGCTACTTTGGTTTATGCGATGCCTTTAGATAGTGGTTTCATAAAAAAACAAGTGGAATTTCATGATGCAGTATACTCCTTATCAGCTCCTTTTACACAAGAGGCCAAAGAGTTATTTAAGACAAAGACCCGCTTTGCTGGGATAACATGGGGAAATAGTAAAGTAGCTTTAGTGACGGAGGTTTTACGAGGGAAGCAGACATCTAAAGTGAGCCGTTACTCTTCAGTCGATGGAACGTTAGAAACCTTGTATGAGCGCAATTTAACAGATGCTTACAAAAATCCAGGAAGCCCAGTTTTAACGAAAAATGCCTGGGGTCGCGAAGTGATTCAGTTCACAGATGGCGGCTCGAAAATTTTGATGAATAATCCAGTGGGTTCTTCTGATCAAGGAGATCTTCCTTTTATCGCGAAATTTGATTTAGTTTCTAAGAAAAATGAGACTGTTTGGCGTGCGAAACCAGGTCACTATGAACAAGTGGAAGAAGTAATTGATGCAGATAAATTGATCGTTTTAAGTAGAAAAGAATCACAGACAGAGGTGCCTAACTATTTCATCAAAAACTTGTTAAACCCTGCTCAGGATAAGGCGTTAACCCAATTTGAAAATCCTTATCCAAATTTAGTGGGAATCAACAAAGAAAAAATCAAGTACAAGCGGGCAGATGGTGTTGATTTAACGGGTGATCTATATCTGCCTAAAGGCTATAACAAGGAGAAAGATGGTCCATTGCCTGTATTGATTTGGGCTTATCCACGTGAATTTAATTCCGCTGCTGACGCGGCGCAAATTCGTGGAAGCAAGGATCGTTTCACCATGTTAAGCTGGGCATCACCTATTTATTATGCGACTCAGGGATACGCGATTTTAGACAATGCTGAAATGCCGATTGTATCTACGGATGCGTCTAAAAAACCCAATGATAATTTCGTCGATCAATTGCGTCTTAATGCATCAGCTGCTATTGACTACTTGGTTTCTTTAGGCGTGGGTGATCGCAAGCGTATGGCAGTGGGTGGACACAGTTATGGCGCATTTATGACCGCGAATTTATTAGCGCACACCGATCTATTTAAAGCTGGTATTGCTCGTAGTGGGGCGTATAATCGTACATTGACTCCTTTTGGGTTCCAAAATGAAGATCGTACCTACTGGCAAGCTCCGCAATTGTACTTTGACATGAGTCCCTTCAGCTTTGCGGATAAAATCAAAGAACCTATCTTATTAGTGCATGGCGAGCAAGATGATAATACGGGTACATTCCCAATTAATTCAGAGCGTTTATATGCAGCCTTGAAAGGAAATGGTGGAACGACTCGCTTTGTCTATCTTCCTTACGAAGCACACAGCTATAGAGGAAAAGAAAACGTATTGCACATGCTATGGGAGCAATTCCAGTGGTTAGAAAAATACGTGAAGTAAGAGAAAAGTTAAGCAAAAAAAAGGCGACCCGCAGGGTCGCCTTTTTTTTAGTCCGAAGGGAAAAAGTCCGAAGGGGGAAAAGTCGGGACTAAAACCATCTGGACTTCGGACTCATTTCCTCCGGACTTATTTTACCAAATCTTAATCCGATCTTCGGGCTTCTTATACAACTTATCACCTGGCTTCACCCCAAATGCCGTGTACCAAGCGTCCATATTCACAGGAGCACCGATCGTACGGTATTGGTTAGGCGAGTGAGGATCCGTTTGTACTTGTTGTACCTCAGATTCTGGTAGAGATGAACCTCTCCAAACTTGAGCCCAAGCTAAGAAGAAACGTTGGTCTGGAGATAATCCGTCGATTTTCTTAGTTGATTTACCTTGTTTCGTCATTTTGAATGCTTCATAAGCCATATTCAATCCACCTAAATCACCGATGTTTTCTCCCATCGTTAATTTTCCGTTTACATGGATCGTGTCTTGCACTGTATAGGCATCAAATTGCTTGCCTAAAAGTTCTGTTCTAGCCTTAAACTTAGCTAAATCGTCTTTTGTCCACCAGTTACGAAGTGTTCCATCTTTATCATATTGGCTACCTGAATCATCAAATCCGTGTGACATTTCATGACCGATTACCGCACCGATTCCACCATAGTTGATGGCATCATCTGCGTCAGCCGCGAAGAATGGGAATTGTAAGATACCAGCTGGGAATACGATTTCGTTCATTACTGGGCTGTAATAGGCGTTTACCGTTGGAGGAGTCATACCCCAACGGCTTCTGTCAATTGGTTTGCCTAATTGAGCTAGGTTTTCTTGGAAGCCCCAAGCGCCAGCACGGCGAACGTTACCATAAAATTCTGTTCCACTGATTTCTAAACCATCGTAGTTCTTCCATTTGTCAGGATATCCGATTTTAGGAGTGAAGGCATTTAATTTTGCCAAAGCTTTTTCTTTCGTCTCCGCGCTCATCCAATCCAATTTATTGATACGAACAGCGAATGCTTTACGTAGGTTAGCGACTAATTCCACCATTCTCGCTTTCGCCTCTGGTTTGAAGTATTTTGCTACATAAATTTGACCTAATAACTCACCAATGGTACCATCCGTCATCGAAGACATACGTTGCCATCTTGGTGTTTGAACTTTTTGGCCTGATAATACTTGTGAATAAGCAAAGCTAGCTTTCACGAAAGGAGAGCTTAAATACCCTGCGCTACCACGCAACAAGTTCCAGGTCAAATACGTCTTCCATGTTTCAATCGGTGTTTCGATCAATAATTTGTTCGCTGCCTCAAAGAATTTAGGCGCACCTACTAAGATAGAATCAGGAGCAGTTGTTCCAAAGTCTTGGAAAGTTAAGGCCCAGTTGAATGCAGGGGTCTTTTGGCTGAAATCTGCAAAGGCAAATTTGTTGTAGGTTTTGTAAGGATCACGCATCTCTACACGTGCCATTTGAGCCTCTGCTAATTTCTTCTCTAATTGGAAAACAGTCTCTGCATTTGCTTTCGCTTGTGCTTCAGGAGTTCCAGTTAAGGTAAATAAGGTCGTTACATATTTTTTGAACGCCTCTTGGATTTTTAAGCTACGTGGATCATTCTTTAGGTAATTGTCACGATCAGGAAGGGAAGTACCACCTTGACCTAATTGTGGAACCATTTTTTCCACATTTTTGCGGTCTTGACCTATGTAAAAGCTAAATAGGGGAGAACCAGCGCCGGTAGAACGCATTCTTGCAATCTCAGTAACGATCTGAGATTTGAATTTTAAGCCTGCGATGTGTTGCAAATCGGCTTGAATAGGAGTGTATCCTAATTTTTCGATGGTTACACTGTCCATAGCTGCCGAATAAAAATCAGCAACTCTTCTCTCAATGGAGCCTGGAGCGGCATTGGTGCCTTTTAAACCGTCTAAAATCGTTTTAACCGCATTAATATTGAAATCGCGTAATTGGTTAAAACTTCCCCAGCGGGTTTCTTTAGCAGGGATAGGATTTTTTCTGATCCATGGACCATTTGCGTATTCCATGAAGTCATCTCCAGGTTTAACGCTGAAATTCATATTATCTCTGTCGATGAATTTTCCCGGTTTTTCTTGGGCATAAAGGCTGCTGCTGACTAAAAGCGTACCAGCGATAAGTAGTTGATAGTATTTATTTTTCATTTGAAAAAGGTTGTTGTGGGAGTAAATTAATTAATTTAAGGAATCTAAACTACCGATATGAAGAAATTGTTACTGTTACTGTCCTGCTTTTTGGCATTTAGCCTCTCTATGAATGGCCAAAAGCCCATGACCCACGAGATCATGATCAAATTTAAAAAAATTGGAGCCCCTAAAATTTCCCCCGATGGACGTCACCTCATTTATTCCCGAATAGAAACTTCCTACAATCTAGAGGAGCAAACCTCAGACTTGTGGATTGCATCTGCAGACGGTTCCACTGAGCCTCGAAAATTAACCAATTCAAAAGGAGGCGAGGACAATTACCAGTGGTCAGCGGCTTCTAATAAAATTTATTTTATTGCCAAAAGAGACGGTGACAATGTCCCTCAATTATACGTTCTTCCCTTAGCTGGAGGAGAAGCCCAACGTTTAACCACCCTTTCAACAGGTGTTAGTGATGTAAAGTTCTCTTCCGATGGTTCTCGCATCATTTTCTCGAGCCGCGTTTTTTCTACCGCATTCACGGATTCTGCTAGCAAAAAGTTAGCGGATGAAAAGAAGAAAATTAAGACCAAAGCCCGTGTTTATCAATCCTTCCCTGTGCGTTATTGGGACTCTTGGTTAGACGAAAAGCAGAGTCATATTTTCACTATGGATTTAAAGGCCGGAGCTCAACCCGTGAATTTAATGAAAGATGTTTCACTCGTTCAATCTCCTGGCTTTCATTTAGGATCCTATCATTTTAGCCCTGATGGAAAATCAGTCGTATTTACCGCCACCACCGAATACAATACTACGGCCTATCAATCTTCGAAATCGAATATTTATTCAGTAAGTATCTCTGGCGGGAAGGAAACCACCCTCGTGAATGATGAGACAGATTATTCATCTGTGGAATACACTGAAGATGGGAAATATTTGATTGCGACCGGTTCAGCTAACGGGAATAAATTGTATTACTTGAATCGCGTGTATCGTTTTGACGCCTCTACTAATTCAGCCAAAAAAGAGCTAGCCGCCACCCTCGATCGTCCCATTAACGACATGCAAATGGCCGGTTCATCTATCTTCGCAAGTATCGAAGACCAAGGTGTAGATCGAATCGTCGAAATTTCAATTAGTGATGGATCAGTAAAACCGGTTCTAGGCGCTGAAATGGGATCCTTCTCTGGATTAAGTTTATCTACTAATCCGCGAGTTTTTGCGTATCAATACCAAAACATGGCAACTCCTCCAGAAGTGTGGGTTTCTGTAAATGGTTCTTTGAAAGCCATTTCAAAGGCAAACGATGCGGTACTAGCCGGTTTAGATTTAGTAAAGCCGGAGGTGATTTGGACTAAATCATCTCGAGGAAAAAATATCCGCTCCGTTGTTTTGAAACCTACGGGTTTTGATTCCTCTAAGAAATATCCCCTATTCGTATTAATGCACGGAGGACCAGCCAGCTCGTTTAAGGACGTATTCGGCTACCGTTGGAATCCGTATATTTTAGGTTCAGCGGGTTATGTAATTGTGATGACTGACTACACGGGCTCCATAGGGTATGGCGAGAAATTTTCCCAAGATATTCAGTTTGATCCCTTCAAAGGTCCGGGCCAAGAAATCCAAGAAGCCGCTGCCGATGCCATCAAACGCTTTTCTTATATCGATGGAAGCAAGCAAGCAGCGGGAGGTGCCTCCTACGGAGGGCACTTGGCGAACTGGATGCAAGCGACTACCTCTCATTATAAATGTTTGATTTCACACGCTGGTTTAGTGAATTCCGAGGCGCAATGGGGAACATCCGATGTGATTTGGGGTAGAGAATTGATGAATGGTGGAGCACCTTGGGTACCGACCAAAACTTGGAAAGAACAAAATCCGATGCGCTTCGCCGCAAACTTTAAAACGCCCATGCTCTTAACCGTAGGTGAAAACGATTACCGCGTCCCTATTAACAATACCTTAGAAAACTGGAGTATTCACCAACGTCTTCAGATACCAAGTAAGTTAATCGTCTTCCCAGGCGAGAACCACTGGATTCTGAATCCTGATAACTCGAAGTTTCATTATTCGGAGATTCAGGGGTGGTTAGCCAAGTATTTAAACTAAAAAAAAGGTCTCAATCTAAATTTCGAGGCCTTTTTTATTTTAAATAGTCTTAAGGGAAATAGTCCGAAGGGAATGAGTCCGAAGTAAAAGAGTAAAAACTAGTCTCTCTCTTACTTCGTACTCCCTTCCTCCGGACTTCGGACTAAAGCCTAACCATCTCCCCCGTCCGCACCGACTCATCGCAAGCAAAAGCGATGCGTAAACTGTTTACGGCATCTTCCACGTGGTCGGTTAAATCCACGTCGTCTTGTATGGCACGCAGGAAATAAGCCTGCTCGCGATCGCAAAGGCCTTGGTGGTCTGGTTCATCGGTTAGATTGACCCATTCGTCGTCTTTTGTGAATTCATTTTTTGCATCGATATCAGCATGGTGGACACGAAGTGATTCGGTCTTGGTATGCGATTCTACATCGTCTGATTTGCCTTCTCCGCCAGCGTTTTTGGCGACGATGGAAACGGAACCTTTGGGCCCAAAAACATCTTTCACAAAATACGCATTCTGCGAGATCATCGGCCCCCAGCCGGCTTCGTACCAGCCCACGGATCCGTCTTCAAAATGAATTTGAAGCTGACCATAATTATAATTTCCGGCAGGAATATCTTCTGTCATTCGAGCGCCGATCGCTGAAACGCGTAAGGGTTTAGAGCGAGTCATTTGGCACATCACATCAATATAATGAACTCCACAATCCACGATAGGACTTAAGGATTTCATCAAATTGCGGTGAACATCCCACATGTATCCATGCGACTGTTGGTTGAGATTCATGCGCATAACCAGGGGTTTCCCCATCGTCTTTGCGATCTCGATGAACTTGATCCAGGAAGGGTGGTGGCGTAAAATATAGCCAACCACTAGTTTTTTACCACTTTTCTGTACTGCTTCAGCGACGCGAATCGCACCGGCTAAAGAATCGGCAATAGGTTTTTCTAGGAACACATGGCATCCGGCTTCAAGGGCTGCGATGGAATAGGCTTCGTGTGTATCTGGGTAAGTGGAGATGCAAACAGCATCAGGCTTTGAATCGGATAGGGCTTCATAGTATTCGTTGTAGAGCTTTTGGCCTCCACCTAATGCTTCATTCAATACTTGTTTGCTATTTCCCGGAGAAACGAGGCCACAAATTTCAAATCCGGCAACGTTTTGGTAGGCTTTCGCATGAGAGGCTCCCATGTTTCCGCAACCCACCACGAGTACGCGTATATTTTTCATGTTAATCGATTTAGAGTCGTAAATTAGGAAGAATGATTAGAAATATCGAATCTTCCCCTTTACAATTTATGCGCAAACTCCTTATTTTATTTCTATTAAGTTCCTGGTCCATTTATGCTCAGGACAAATCAGGTATTACGGGGAAACCAGATACCTCGTTCGCGAACTATTCTGCATGGCTGAGCCTATTGAAAGAGGATCCCACGGTACGGCTGGCTGATTATCAAAGTTCAAAGAGCAAAGTTCAAAGTTCAGTGTACAAAGTAATAGGAAAGAGGAAATTAGTAGTCGATGAATATGCGATTTCAGCCTCTCGCGTGTTACCTACGCTTGTTTTCTTTCATGGGGGAGGCTGGCGAACGGGTCATCGCTCACAGCATATTCCCTTAGCAAATGCACTGGCTGATCGCGGCTATCGCGTATTTCTAGTGGAATATCGTTTATCTACAGAAGCTTTATATCCAGCTGCCATGCTGGATGCACAGGCAGCCTTGCAATGGGTAGCTAAACGAAAGAATGTGGGAGAAATCTATGTGGCAGGTTATTCAGCTGGGGGCCAAATGGCTGCGCTATTGGGATCCGTTCAAGATGAAAACACTTATGGTAAAGGGGTAAAACTGGCTGGAGCAATTGATATTGATGGAATTTTAGCCTTCATTCATCCAGAGTCAGGGGAAGGCGATGATAGCAAACGCACCTCGGCAGCTACCTATTATTTTGGCTATAATAAAAAGGATGGTGAAGCGATATGGAAAGAGGGTTCAGCCTTAAGTCATGTCACGAAGGGGGATCCTCCTGTCTTATTTTTGAATTCAGGAGTAGATAGAATGCACGCAGGCCGAACAGATTTTATAAATAAAATGGCAGCATTCGGGATCCATACGGAATTTTATACATTTGAAAATGCACCTCATACCTTCGTTTTAATGAATCATTGGTTTAACCAAGTGGTGGATCGGATGGATCGCTTTATGAAGAAGCGTCTAGTGGTGGGGACTGAATTTAAAACGATACAATCAGCCGTGGATGCCGCGCGTCCAGGTCAAGAGATATTTATCAAAAATGGGCACTATCGAGAAAAGGTTTTCATCGATTCGTTAAAGCACCATTTGAGTTTTACAGGAGAAAGTAGGGAGGGAGTGGTGATACAGGAGTCGATTGCACGGGATATTTGGCGTTGTTCTAATTCAGATGATTATGGCGCAGGCGTGTTGAATATCAAGGGGCATGATCTTTCGTTTACGAACCTTACGATAATTAATGAGTATGGATTTACAGCTACTAAGGACCTAACTATACCCTGTTTGAACGAGGCAGGTAAAGAAACGAACACGACCGTACAGAAATATGCGCTTCCTCGCGAGAAAGGGGAGAAAGAGGGGGAGAAGATCGTCCGTATGGATGGTCACCAGTTCGCGGTTCGGACGATGCCTGGGGCAACAAGATTGTCTTTTGAGCATTGCACCTTGCGATCAGGCGGAGGCGATACAATGAGTCCGTGGGATGTGAATAGCGGAATGTATTATTTGAATGACTGTTTAATCGAAGGAGGAGTAGATTTGTATTGTCCGCGCGGTTATGCCTTAGCTGAAAACTGCACATTCGTTTGTCATAATACAAGTGCTGCTATTTGGCATGATGGATCGGGAGATCAAAATGCAAAGACGGTATTAAAGAATTGTCGCTTTATGGGTGATCCGGGATATAAACTTGGGCGTTACCACCGTGAAGCACAGTTTTATTTATTGAACTGTTCCTTTGATAAAAATATGGCGGATGCTCCTATCTACCAATCGGGTGATAGAGTCCTAAATTGGGGCCATAGGGTGTATTATTCGGGTTCTCACCGCGATGGGGGGGACTATACATGGCATAAAAACAACACCTCTTTGAAAGCTGCTGATTTTACTTTTAAATCGGTTTTTGGAGAAAAATGGAAAAAATAATTTATTGTATCAATAAAATACATTAACTTTGAGCCATTACCTCTAAACTTATTTTTATGAACTCGAGAAGGAAATTTTTACAACAGTCTAGCGTATTCTTAGCCGCTAGCGTTTTTGCTCCTCGTTTTTTAACTGCCCAAGTCTTCACCAGTCGTCCAGTTGGTATTCAATTGTTTACCTTCTTTGGGAAATTTGACCAAGATGTAAAAGGCAATCTGCAGAAAATCGCAGAACTTGGATATACGGAGATCGAATCAGCCTTCAGTATGTTGCCTGGTTTCTATGGTATGAAAGGGAAGGAATTTAAGGCCATAAATGCAGATTTGGGTCTTAATTGGGTGGCACATCATGTGGTGGGTGCTCCTCTAAAACCGCGTCCAGGTATGGACATGTCACGTTTTCCGAAGATGATGAATCTACGGGATGACGCTCAGCAAGCGGTGGATAATGCTGCAGAAGCAGGTGTGAAATACTTGGTTTGTGCGAATATTCCGATTGAGACGAAAGATGAGGTTTCTCAGGCTGTAGTTACATTGAATAAAGTAGGTGAATTAGCGAAGAAAGCAGGATTAACTTTCTGCTACCATAACCATGATGCAGAATTTAAAGTAGTAGAAGGCCAAAAAGCCTTTGACGTTTTCACCTCCCAGGTTCCAGCAGACTTATTGAAATTTGAATTAGACTTAGGTTGGGCTTCCAAGGCTGGTGTGGATGTGCCTGCTTTATTTAAGCAGCATCCGGGACGTTTCCCCTTGTGCCATATCAAAGATTTTGACTCAGAGTTTAAAAATATTCTCCCAGTGGGAGAGGGTGTCATTAACTACAAGCGCATTTTTGATGCAGCTAAATCAGGAGGATTAGAACACTTCTTTGTAGAACATGACTTCCCGAAAGACGCTTTCGAAAGCCTTCGCATAAGTAAGAAGGCTTTGGACGCAATTTTATAATCTACCTAAGGTTTTAGTGTTTAATGATTGAATTTAGAATCTGGAAAAACATCCTCTAATGGGGGATGTTTTTTTATTTTAGGATGTAAAACTGGTAAGGAGCAAATGCTAAATGGTCATGATCCATTCCTACCTTGATTGTTTTGCCTGACCAAAGATCTTTCAGCGAAGTGGCGCGTTCTCCATATGCACCGAGTACATAATAGGTCACCTTTTGCGGCATTGCACTAAAGTTGAATAAGAAATACATTTTCTCTCCCGCTACATAGCGCTCGAATCCAATGATGGAATTATTGTGAATCTCTAACCAGTGAATATTTTTCAAATCAGCCACCGCTTTTAATGATTTACGCAGCTTGATCAACTTTTGTAAATTCGAGAATACCTGGTTTTCCACCGTTTTTGGTGAGTCCACCGCGGCATTTTTCTTCCAATCAATGATAGGTCTATGCATCCAACGATTATCGTAGGATTTTCCTGGATCTTCTAAATAGCTGTAATCATTCGTGTAGGCCGCCTCGTCACCATAGAATAACATAGGAACGCCTCCTACAAACATACTTAGGGCCTGCATCAAGTTGATCTTGTCGATCGATGTCTGAATGGCAGACGCATCTTTTACAGCTAAGGCTTTTTCTAAACCGCACAAAGAGGCTAGCGAACCTGAAAGGCGCGCATCCTGTGTCTTCGGATTCACCGCAAATAGAGCTCCAGTCGCAGGAGAGTCGATTCCGCCGCTATAATAGTTCTTAACGTACGAGCGGTGATCGTAGGGGTTATAACCAGCTTGCTCGATCATCCAATCGTCATAACCTAAACCGATATCGTCATGGCAACGCGTATACGTTAGCCAAGTCGCACCTTTCGGCTTACGTTGTAATTCGTTTTGAGCATGGCGCATCACGCGGATATCTCCTGTTGCAAGCGCATCCCATTGGACTGCCATTTGGGTGGCATTATAAGCGAAATCACACTCGTGTGTCGCAAAACGTCCCGTCCCAAAATATTCCATAATCTGTGCAGGTGCGACAATCGCCTCGCCTAAAATGGCCATTCCCGGCGTTGCCACTTCTACACACATCTTGATTAATTGCAGTAATTGGTGGGCTTCAGGTAGGTTTTGGCAAGAAGTGCCCATCTGTTTCCAAATGAAGGCTGGCGCATCAATACGCACCACATCCACACCTAGATTCGCATAGTAGAAGACGTTTGCGAGCATTTCCACAAAGACTTTAGGATTTGTATAATTCAAATCCCACTGGTAATGATGGAAAACGGTCATCACCCATTTGTCCATTTTCTCGTCGTAAGTGAAACTGCCTGGTGAACTTTCTGGGAAAATTTCTGGCATCGTCTCTTCCATCGCATCCGGAATGCGACGGTCATCGTACATGTAGAAATAGTCCTGGTATTCTTTGATTCCCGCTTTTGCCAGCTTCGCCCATTCGTGGTGATGCGACGTGTGATTTAACACAATGTCAATCATCAAGTACATGTCCTTTTGCTGTAATTCTTGCTGGAAAGCGCGCAAATCTTCGATGGTTCCTAGCTTTTCCTCTACCACGCGGAAGTCTTCCACCGCATAACCGCCATCACTTTCTCCTTCTGGGCTCTTGAATAAGGGCATCAGGTGGAGGAAATTCACGCCTAATTTTTCTAAATAAGGTAATTTAGCCGGCAAGTCATTAATTTTTCCCGCGAAACGATCCACGTAAAGACTAATCCCCACGAGGTCTTGACTTAAAAACCAGTTTTCAGTTTTCTTCGCTTTCGCCTCATCCCGTTTTTTCAAATCCGCACTGCGATCTAGGTGGGCTTGAAAAATAGCGTTGATTAAATCGGTGAATAAAGGACTTTCGCCATAAATCGTTCTGAAATGAGTATGGATATCGTCCAAATTCGCAGTTAAACGCTCTTGAAAGCCTGCATCTTTGATCTTATGGTTCTTTATAAGCGCATGCGCCTGTTTTTGTAAAGCGGGATTGTACACGTTCTATTAATTAAAAATACTGTTGTTCAAATTTTTAAAGGCCTCCATCGCCCCTAGGTATTCGCACGTTCTTGCACCTGCTTTGTTGGCATTTTCCACAATCTTTTTCCAAGCCGCA